>TARA_R110002167_G_scaffold18451_23_pt1 | contig 14051 bp, 10 predicted proteins | sample TARA_R110002167 | Tara Oceans TARA_R110002167 (sample SAMEA4398238) | marine metagenome | biome: Polar Biome; feature: [MES] marine water layer (ENVO:01000295) within the mesopelagic zone...; material: water (ENVO:00002006), including particulate matter (ENVO:01000060) such... | reverse complement strand
GGCAGTGACAGGGCCAGTGCAATGGAAATCCCCCCGCGCAAGCCGCCCCAGACCATCACCGGAAAGGCCTGTTTGAACGGCAGAAGATTGCGCCAGAACAGCAGCGGCACACCAACCGACAGGGCCCGCGCGACCAGCACCAGAGGAATACTGAGCAGACCAAGACCCAGCAAGCCCAGACGCTCGGCGAGAACGACGGCCTCGAGCCCGATCAGCAGGAACAGGACCGCATTGAGCACCTCATCGACCAACACCCAGAATTTGAGCAGATAGTCCCGCGTGTTGTCGCTCATCGCATAGCTGACGCCCTGATTGCCGACCACCAGACCGGCCACGGCCATCGCAACGGGGCCACTGATATGCAGGGCATGGGCAAGGGAGTAGCCGCCCATGACCGCCGCCAGCGTGATCAGCACCTCGACCGAATACTCGTCGATCGCCTTCATCGCGCGGAAGGCGACCCAGCCGACAGCCAGACCCAGAACGGCCCCACCGACAGCCTCGACCAGAAACAGCTCGCCGGCATGCACGAGGGAAAAGGCCTCGCCGCTGACGGCCGAGGCCAGCAGGATCGAGAACACGACAACCCCGACTCCGTCGTTGAACAGGCTTTCCCCCGCAACCGTGGCCTGGAGCCTCGGCGGGACCTTGGTCGTCTTCAACACAGCCATGACCGCGACCGGGTCGGTCGGACTGATTAGCGCCCCGAACACGAAACACCAGGCCAGGGGCAGGTCGATGCCCAGCAGTCGCGTCAGGCCCGCCAGGCCCGCTCCCACCAGCAGGGTCGAGAGCACGACCCCGAAGGTGCTGAGAATGCCGATCTGCCAGCGGCCGCGCCGCAGTTGGGCCAGATCAACATGCATGGCCCCGGCGAACAGCAGGAACGACAGCATGCCGTTCATCAGGGTTTCGTGGAAATCGATGTCGCCGAGGAAATCGCTCACCGTTTGCGACAGCTGGCTCTGCGGCAGCACTGCATCGATGGCGATAACAGCGATCGAGGCCAGGGCTCCCATCACGGTCAGGGCGACGGTGGTCGGCAGTTTCAGATAGCGATGATTCAGCCAGCCCAGGGTGGCCGACAGCACGATCAGAATGGCAGCGGCGTCGAAGGGGGACAGGGCGCTGATCATGGGGTCTCCTGCGAGCGTTTTCGCGGCCGAACAGCAGGCATAGCCTGCGTCCCCGGCTACGGCCAAGGTCAAACGGCAACGGCTATGCGCGGCACATCGAGAAAGCGGCCGGACGGTGCAATTCGGGTTGGACGGCGGTCGGTTCCGTGCCCTAGGCTGGAGATATCCCGCCATGAAATACATCAGCACCCGGGGCCAGGCGCCCACCGTCGATTTCGCCCAGGCGATGCTGTCCGGCCTCGCGCCGGACGGGGGCCTGTATGTGCCTGAGACCTGGCCGTCGGTCGACGCCGGACTGACCCGGCCGGGCGTGCCCTATGGCGATGTCGCGCGGTCGGTTCTGACCACCTTTGCCGGCACATCCCTGCCCGCCGGAGCTGTCGATGCGGCGGTATCGCGACTGGTCGAACGCTTCCGTCATGACGCGGTGACGCCACTGGTGCAGCTGGACGCCAACCTGTGGCTGCTGGAGCTGTTTCACGGTCCGACCGCGGCGTTCAAGGACCTGGCCATGCAGCTGGCGGCGTCGCTGATGGACGCGGCCCTCGCCAGTGCCGGCGACCGTCTGACGCTCGTCACCGCGACCAGCGGCGACACCGGGGCCGCCGCCGTGCGCGCCTTCGCCGGGGCCGGGCGCATCCGGTTGATCGTGCTGCATCCGGAAGGCCGGGTTTCCCCGGTGCAGCGGCTGCAGATGACCACCGTCAAGGCGGATAACATCACCAATCTGGCCGTGCGCGGCGATTTCGACGACTGCCAGCGACTGGTGAAGGGGTTGCTGGCCGACGAGGCCTTGCGGGCCGAGGGGCCGCTCAGCTCGGTCAACTCCATCAACTGGGCCCGGCTGGCCGGTCAGATCCCCTACTATGTGACGGCCGGGGCGGCGCTGGCCGGGGCGGCCCCGCGCTTTGTCGTGCCGACCGGCAATTTCGGCGACGCCTTCGCCGGCTGGGCCGCGCGGCAAATGGGGGCGAACGTCGGCGGGCTGATCGCGGCGGTCAACAGCAATGACGCCCTGGCCCGGGTGCTGGCCGAAGGGATCTACAGCCGCCGCACCACGGTCGAGACCCATAGCGTCAGCATGGACGTCCAGGCTCCCTCCAATTTCGAGCGTCTGGTGTTCGAGGCGACGGATCGCGACGCCGACCGTACGCGCGCGGTATTCGAGACCTTCGCCCTCGAGGGCACCGTAACCCTCGACGACGACCTGCTGGCCCCGCTGCGAGCGGAGGTCTCGACCGAGACCGTCAGCGAGGCCGAGACCCGGGCCGAAATCGCCCATGCCTGGTCGGCCTGGGGCCAGGTCATCTGCCCGCATACGGCGGTGGCCGTGGCGGCGGCGCGGCGACTGGACCGGGACCAGGGTCCGGTCGTGGCCCTGTCCACAGCCCACCCGGCCAAATTCCCCGACGTCGTCTCCGGCGCGCTGGGCTTCGAGCCCCGTCGGCCGTCGGTGCTGGAAGGGCTGGAGGGGCGACCCGAATACTGCCGGACGGTGGATTCCACACTGGCTGCCGTGCGCGCTGCGCTGGACTGACGGTCCCCGGAAGAGTCCGTCAGGAGGCAGCGGCGACGCCGGGACGGGCGGCCTGGCGCCAGTGGTCGAGGCGTCTCAGGAAAGGGGCCGGATCCTTGGCCGTGACCAACGCATCCGCCGGGGCCAGCAGACGGTCATGCAGGCGGGTCAGGGTGAAGCGGACCACGGCCCGGCCCCCCAGATCCGGCAGGGCCGCGCGCTCTGCCCGGCTCAGCGGACGCAGCGATTCATAGCCGGCCTGAAAGGCCGCGAGCGCGGCCGGATCGGCCCTGCCGGTCGCGTCAAATCCCCAGGCGTTGAGAGCGATGGCGAGGTCGTAGGCGAGGGCGTCGACACAGGCGAAATAGAAGTCGATGACGCCGCTGATCTCGCCGTTGAGGAACAGGATGTTATCGGGGAAGAAATCAGCGTGAATCGGGCCTTCCGGCAGGGCTTCAAGGGGTCGGCGGGCCATGTCGGCCAGTTCCTGCTCGAGTTGCTGCAGGATGCGCAAGTCCTCGCCAATCGCGACCGCTGAGCAGCGATCGGCCAGCTCGCGCCAGACGGCCGGACCGACGGGATTGGTGCGTTGCCCGACGAAATCCACGGCCGCGAGATGAAGCTGTGCCAGGGCGCGCCCGGCCGTGCGCTGATCATCCAGATCAGGCATCCTGAGCCAGTCGCCCTCGCGCCATTCGATGATCGCGGCCGGTCGACCGTTCAGATAACCCGTCCATGACCGTTCGCGGTCCGCCATGGGTCGGGGCGCGGGATAGCCGCGCCGGGCCAGATGCTCGGTCAGACCGAGACAAAACGGCAGGGCGTCGGCGCGAGTGCGGTGTTCGAACAGGGTCAGGACGAACCGTCCGGCCGTGGTCTCCAGCCGGTAGTTGGTGTTCTCGACCCCCTCGGCGATCGGGGTCAGCGACACGAGGGTGCCCAGATCGTAGGTCTCGAGATAACCCCGGGCGTCAGCCTCGGAAACGGGTGTGAACACCGCCATCTGTCAAATTCCGATCGTACGGGCGCGCGCCCGCGCTAGGTCGGCGACGTCGGCCAGCAGGCTTTCACTGGTGGCCCATCGTCCGGCCCCACGTCCGCGGCAGGTCCAGATCGAGCCGTCCTCACCATAGACCTTCAAGGCATTGCCCTCCCCGCGCAGGGACAGGAAGAGCGGATCAGACCCGTCGGCGTCAAGCCGCACCTCGGCTGCCAGGCCACCGGCGCCCCGGCGACAGGCACCGATCTGGCGCGAGCCGGCCGGCGGTTGCCGGTCTGCTGAGAGCGCCTCCCGCGGGATCGCCACGTCATCCGGGGCCGTTCCAAAGGCTTCAAAGGCCAGCAACCGGATCTTGGCCGCCGCGTCGTGGCCCTCGACATCCGACGAGGGATCCTCCTCGGCAAACCCGGCGATCCGGGCTTCAGCCAGGGCCTGATCGAACGAGGCCCCGCCGTCCAGCCGCTCCAGCATGAAGTTGACCGTGCCGTTGAGCACCGCCTCAAAGCCGACGACCGGGCCTGCGGCCAGAGCCTGACGCAGGGTCTCGATCATCGGCGCGCCACCGCCGACGGCAGCCGAGTAACAGAGGTGGGCCCCCCGGGCGGCGGCCAGATCGCGCAACCCGGCCATATCCTGGCTGATCGCCTGTTTATTGGCACTGACCACATCGATGCCGCGCTCCAGAGCGGCCCGGATCAGGGCATGGCCGGCATCGGCCTCGGACAGGATTTCCAGCACCATATCAGGCTGGGCAGCCAGCAGGACCGCCGGATCAGCGGTGAACCGGTCGGCAATGTCGGCGAAATCAACGCCGGGTACATCCCGGGTGCGGGCGGGATTACGAACCAGCACGCCGGTGATCTGAAAGCGCGGATCAGGCAGCAGCCGGCTGAGGACCCCGGCACCGACCACGCCGCAGCCCGCGACCGCAACGCGGATGGTCCGCAGCGCCTTGGCCGGGACCGGCGGCTCGTAGCGAGCACCGATCCGCGTCGGGCGGACCCCACCCAGACCGGCGATCTCGATCTCGACGCCACGCGCCTCGCCCATGTCGATGGCGTCCAGCTGGACCAGAACCCCGCCGACTTCACGGGCGACGGACCAGGAGGCATGGCTGTAGCGCAGCGGTTCCCCGGACGCCCCGGACGGATCGCGGTCGTAGAGACCGTCGACATCCTTGACCAGTCGAACGTGATCCAGACCCAGTTCGGCGGCGACGAACAGGGCTGTCAGGTCGGACCCACCGCGCCCCAACAGGGCCGTCCGCCCATCTTCGAGCAGGGCCCCGAAACCCGGCACGATCACCGCCTGATGGCCGTCAAGTGCGCGAAGCAGCGCAGCAGAGTCCAGGCTTTCCGGGTGGGCATGCTGGCTCGGCCCGGACGCGCGGATGCCCAGTTCGCGCACCGACAACGAGACCGCATCAACGCCGATGCGGTCGCAGGCGATAGCGGTAAAGGCGGCGGCGGCCTCCTCGCCCTGGGCGACATAGGCGGGCAGCAGGCCATTGTCGTGGTCCAGGCCCAGGCCACGGGCCTCGGCCAGCAACCGGTCGGTCTGGCCCGCGAAGGCCGAGACCACGGCCACGACCCGTCGACCGGCGCGCACATGGCGGTAGATCTCGGACGCGACGGCCGGGGCGTGGTCCGGGCCGCGCAGGACCGAGCTGCCAAATTTGAGCACCACGACATCGTCGGCGGCGGGACATCGCTCCGGCGCGAGGGCGACGGGTTCAGGACGGGCAAGGACAGCGAGATGGGGCATGGCAGGGGTCCGGTCGATCTGGAGAGCTGGAAGCCGGGACAAGAAAAAACCCCGCCCGGGGATCCGGGCGGGGTTGGGTTTGAGCGGCTTGGAGTGTTTGCGCGCTAACCTGTCCCCGCCCGTGGCGTGGTCATGGTGATGGTCGAAATGGTCATACCGAGGCCGCTGCGGGTCACACGGCCGCACGCGCCCGAAGGGGCGATGGTGGCGCTGGCGGTGAGCAGGGCGAAGGACACGGAATCTGAATCCGGAAGCGGAATGATGTTGCACGGTGGCCCCGATACGACCGGGCCGTCAAGTACCGAACGCACGAAACTCTCCGGGCCAGAGACAAATACCGGTTGCATGCGGTCTTTTTTGTCACCCCCGCACCCTTCTCAGGTCGTTTTTTCCTAGGCCCAGTGCATCTGGACGCGATGCGCGGCGGCCCAATGGATGGCCTTGATCGCATCGATGATCGCCTGGGCCGCGGCCCGGGTGCCCAGTTCACCGCCCAGATCGGCCGTGGTTGCTCCCGCCGCCAGGACTGCCGCCACGGCGGCCTCGATCGAGTCGGCCTCGTCCTCCAGCTTCAGGCTGTGTCGCAGCATCAGGGCCGCGGACAGGACCGTGCCGACCGGATTGGCCAAATCCTGACCGGCGATATCGGGAGCCGACCCGTGAATGGGTTCGAACAGGCCCGGACCGCCGGCACCCAGCGAGGCTGAAGGCAACAGGCCGATCGAGCCCCCCAGAACGGAAATTTCATCCGACAGGATGTCGCCGAACATGTTCTCGGTCAGGATGACGTCATACTCGCGCGGCTTGCGGATCAGGTGCATGGCCATGGAGTCGACCAGAGCGTGCTCCAGTTCGACCTGGGGGAATTCCTCGGCATGAATGCGGGTCACGACCTCGCGCCACAGCCGGCTGGTTTCCATCACATTGGCCTTGTCGACCGAGGTCACCTTGCCGCGCCGTTGCACGGCGGTTTTGAAGGCGGCCCGGGCGACGCGCTCTATCTCATCGACGCTGTAGACGCACAGGTCCGACGCCATGGTGTCCGTGCGGGTCTTTTCACCGAAATAGATGCCGCCCGTCAGTTCGCGGAAGACGATCAGATCGACGCCTTCGACGATCTCGCGCTTGAGCGGCGAACGGTGGGCCAGCACCGGCGAGACCTGTAACGGGCGCAGGTTGGCGTAAAGGCCCATGACCTTGCGCAGGCCCAGCAGCCCCTCCTCCGGCCGGCGCTTGCCACCGTCCCACTGCGGTCCGCCGACGGCACCCAGCAACACCGCGTCAGACGCAACACAGGCGGCGCGCGTCGCCTCGGGCAACGGGTCCCCGGTGGCGTCGATGCCGGCCCCGCCAATCAGGTGTTCGGCGAAGTTGAAGGTGTGGCCGTAGAAGTCGCCGATAACCTTCAGGACAGCGACCGCCGCGGCCGTAACCTCGGGGCCGACCCCGTCGCCGGGCAGGACGACAATATTGAACTGGCTGGGCGTGCTCATGCGACGGGTTCCGATACGGACGAGTGTTCAAAGGCTTCGATAGCGGGCAGATGCTTCTGGAGCCAGCCGAGGGAATCAACCCCGTCCAGCAGGCACTGGCGAGCGAAGGGTTCCACAGCAAAGGGAACAGCGGCGTGGTTGCCGCGACGCAGTTCGCCGGCCTCCAGATCAATCGTCACGGGCTGGTCCGGATTGGCGGCCAGGTCCTCCCAGGTCGCGGCATCGACCTCGATCGGCAGCAGGCCATTCTTCAGGGCGTTGGAGGTGAAAATGTCGGCGATCCCGGTCGAGATCACGGCCCGGAAGCCATAGTCGAACAGGGCCCAGGGCGCGTGTTCGCGCGACGACCCGCAGCCGAAATTGGCCCCGGCGACGAGGATGCGCTGCTCGCTGGGGTCGATGCGGTTCAACACCGCCTCCGGCCGTGGCGTACCATCCGCCTCATAGCGCCAGTCGTGGAAGGCATGAACGCCCAGACCCTCGCGCGAGGTGGTGGTCAGGAAGCGCGCGGGAATGATCTGGTCGGTGTCGATATTGGTCTGGCTCAGGACCAGGGTGCGGGAGGTCAAGACCTTGAACGGATCAGACATCGATCATCTCCCCCAAATAGACCCGCGGGTCGGTCAGGACGCCGGCTATGGCACTGGCCGCGGCCGTGGCCGGGCTGGCCAGAATGGTGCGCGCGCCCTTGCCCTGACGGCCTTCAAAATTGCGGTTCGAGGTCGAGATGGCCAGCTGGCCCGCGCCGACGACATCGCCGTTCATGGCGATACACATGGAACAGCCCGGGATCCGCCATTCAGCTCCGGCCGCGATAAAGACCGTGTCCAGACCCTCGGCCTCGGCGTCACGACGCACGGCCTCGGACCCCGGCACGACCAGCATACGCACACCCGGCTTGATCCGGCGGCCCCGCAGCACGTCGGCGGCAGCCCGCAGGTCGGGCAGACGGCCATTGGTGCAGCTGCCGATAAAGACGACGTCGACCGGCTGGGTCGTGGTCGTCTCACCGGCGGTGAACCCCATATAGGCCAAGGCCTTTCGGTCGCTGTCCGAGGCGGGTTGCGGCACCGGCGATCCGATCGGTGACCCGGCGTCGGGCGTCGTGCCCCAGGTGGCCATCGGGGTGATGGCCGAACCGTCCAGCGTGATTTCCTTATCAAATACCGCGCCGGGATCCGTAGCCAGGGTCAGCCATTTGTTTGCGGCCGCCTCATAGGCGGCCCCTTGCGGCACGTGACGACGGCCGCGCAGCCAGGCGATGGTGGTCGCGTCAGGCGCAATCATCCCGGCCCGGGCCCCCGCCTCGATCGACATGTTGCACAGGGTCATCCGCCCTTCCATGTCCAGGCCCCGTACCGCCTCACCGGCATATTCGATGACGAAACCGGTGCCGCCTCCGAAGCCCAGCGCGGCGATCACCGCCAGGGCCACGTCCTTGCCCGAGACCCCGGGTTGCAGCGTTCCGTCGACCGTGACGCGCAGGGCTTTCGGCTTGCGCTGCATCAGGCACTGGGTGGCCAGCACATGGCCGACCTCGGACGTGCCGATGCCGAAGGCCAGTGCGCCGAACGCGCCGTGGGTGGCCGTGTGGCTGTCGCCGCAGACCACCGTCATGCCCGGCTGGGTCAGGCCCAGTTCGGGGCCCATCACATGGACCACGCCACGATCATCACTGCCCCAGCCGGCCAGTTCGATGCCGTGGCGGGCGCAGTTCTGTTCCAGCCGGTGGACCTGGGCCTCGGCCTCGGCGGTCACATACGGTCGGGCCCCGTCGGCACCGGCCGGCAGGGTCGGGGTCGAATGATCCAGGGTGGCAAAGGTCCGGTCCGGGCGACGCACGGTCAGGCCGCGCGCCTCGATATCGCTGAACGCCTGCGGGCTGGTGACCTCATGCACCAGATGCAGGTCGACATAAAGGACGCCGGGCGTCGCATCGGTCTCGGCCACCACCTGATGGCGGTTCCAGACCTTGTCGAACAGGGTTTCAGGCCGGCTCATGCTGACGCTCCCGGGCGCTCGGGGCGGGGGCGGCGATGCTTTCCAGCCAGCCGAAGCGATCCGGCGTCGCGCCGGTGAACAGCCCCCGGAAGGCGGCGTTCAGACCGCGGGTGACCGGGCCCGGACCATTGGCCCGGGTGGCGATCCCGTCGATCGAACGGACCGGGGTGATCTCGGCCGCCGTGCCGGTCATGAACACCTCATCGGCGACATAAAGAGCCTCGCGCGGCAGGGTCTGCTCGACGACCTCGATCCCCTCGGCCCGGGCCAGTTTCAGCACCGTATCCCGGGTGATGCCCATCAGGATGGACGAGGCCGCCGACGGCGTCAGGATGCGGCCATCCTTGACGATGAACAGGTTCTCGCCGGCCCCTTCGGACAGGCGACCATCGGTGCCCAGGGCAATACCTTCGCCGAAGCCGTTGGTGCGGGCCTCACGGCCGATCAGATAGCTGGACAGATAGTTGCCGCCCGCCTTGGCTCCCGACGGCACGGTATTCGGCGCGATCCGGGCCCAGCTGGAGACGCAGGCGTCGACGCCGTTTTCCAGCGCGTCCTCGCCCAGATAGGCCCCCCAGGGGAAGGCGGCGATGGCGACGTCGACATTCATCGCCGCCGGGGCCGGGGTGACGCCCATGCCGCAGGCCCCCAGGAAGGCAATCGGCCGCAGATAGGCGCTCTGCAGGCCATTCTCGCGAACCACGGTCTTGCACGCCGCGATCAGCTCGGCCTCGGTGTACGGCAGGGTGAAATGGTACATCCGGGCGCTGTCGAACAGGCGGCCGATGTGGTCGGTCAGGCGGAAACCGCGCGGGCCGTCGGGGGTGTCATAGACCCGGATCCCCTCGAACACCGAGGTGCCGTAGTGCAGGGCGTGGCTCATCACGTGGATCTTCGCGTCTGCCCAGGGCGTCAGCGCGCCGTTGATCCAGATACTCTCAGCCAGCGGCGGCATAGGCACGTTCCTCTTGATGGGTGGCAGGGCGCGTCGCCTCGACGATGGCCAGCAATTCCAGATCGTTGATCTCGCCGATCTGGTCGGCGCGGTGTTTGAAGGCGGCAAAGGCCCCGGCCAGATGGGGCCCGGCCAGCGGATGGCCCAGCACCTCGGCCCGCTTGGCTACGGCGTGACGGCCGGAATGCTTGCCCAGCACAAAGAAGCTGCCTTCGAAGCCGACGTCTTCCGGGCGCATGATCTCATAGGTGCGGGCGTCGGCCATCATGCCGTGCTGGTGAATACCGGCCTCATGGGCGAAGGCGTTGATGCCGACGATCGCCTTGTTGCGAACCACCGGCGTATGGGTCACCTCGCTCAGCAGCCGGCTGGCGCGAACCAGCTGGGTGCAGTCGACCCCGGTCGTCACACCGAAATGGTCGGCGCGGGTACGCAGGGCCATCACCACCTCCTCGATCGAGGCATTCCCGGCACGTTCGCCGATGCCGTTGATCGCGCCCTCGACCTGACGCACCCCGGCCTCGATCGCCGACAGGCTGTTGGCGACCGCCAGTCCCAGATCGTCGTGGCAGTGGGCCGAAAACACCACGTACGGAAAGCGCGGGCGCAGGGCGGCGATCAGGTCGCGGAAGCGGACGGTGACCTCGCCCGGCGTGGCATAGCCGACGGTGTCGGGCACATTCAGCGTCCCGGCCCCGGCCTCGGCCGCCGCCGACAAAACCTCGGCCAGGAAGGCCGGCTCGGTGCGGAAGGCGTCCTCGGCAGAAAACTCGACGTCGTCGAAGCGGCTGCGGGCATAGGCGACAGCCCGGCTCGTGGCGGCCAGGACCTCGTCGGTGCTCATCCGCAATTTGGCCGAGCGATGGATCGGGCTGGTACCCAGGAAGACATGGCAGCGCCGTTTGGGGGCGTCGCGCAGGGCCCGCCACGTGGCGTCGATATCGGATTCGGATGAACGGGCCAGGGAGCAGAACGTGGGCCCCTCGACCTCACCGACGACGCGGCGCACGGCCTCCTCGTCGCCGGGTGAGGCGGCGGCAAAGCCGGCCTCGACCACATCGACCTTCAGGGCCGCCAGCACATGGCCCAGCCGCACCTTGTCGTCGGCCGACATGGAGAAGCCCGGGGCCTGCTCGCCATCGCGCATGGTGGTGTCGAAAATAATGACGCGGTCGGCGGTGCCGCCTACGGCGGGTTCAGGAACCTGCGTCATGCCGCCGCCTCGGTCTGGAAGGTCTGGACGGCGCAGGACGATGCCACCCGGGTGGCCCCGATCATGCGATCGATCTGCCGGCCCAGGATCTCGACACAACGGCCGGAGTCACGTCCCCGGACCTGCAACTGCAGGCGGCGCATGGCCCCCTCACCCGCCAGCGTCATGCTGTCGATATGGAAGCCGCGACGCTCGATGAGACCGATGAGACGCTGCAGCGAGCCATCGGCATGGTCGATCTGGATATGCAGGGTGTCGGTCATCACATTTCACCTTCAAAATTCATCGTGCCGTGCATCATCTCGGCATTGTTCCGGCCCGGGGGCACCAGCGGCCAGACGTTGGCCTTGGGGTCGATCAGAACGTGGGCGAGGCAGGGGCCGGGCGCGTCCAGCAGACGCTTGATGCCGGCGGAGACGTCCTCGCGCCGGTCGATCCGGAAGGCCTCGATGCCGAAAGCCTGGGCCACGGCGACGAAGTCCGGATTGTCGGACAGGTCGACCTCGGAATAGTTCTCGGCGAAGAACAGCTCCTGCCACTGGCGGACCAGCCCCAGCGAGCTGTTGTCCAGCAGGATGATCTTCAGGGCGACGCCGTAGCGCCGCAGGGTGGCCAGCTCCTGGATGTTCATCATGAAGCTGCCGTCGCCCGAGACGGTGACGACATGGGCACCGGGGTTGGCCATCTTGGCCCCCAGGCCGGCGGGCAGGCCGTAGCCCATCGCGCCCAGACCGCCCGAGCTCAGATGCGCCTGCGGCCGCGAGAATTCGCAGTGCTGGGCGACCCACATCTGGTGCTGGCCGACGTCGCAGGCGGCGATGAAATCGTCACCGGCCACACGGGACAACTCGTTCAGCAGGGCCGGGGCATAGACCCCCTCACCCGGCGCGTCGTAGCGGAAGGCATGACGACGGGCACCTGATGCGCAGCGGATAACCCAGGGGTCGATCGCCAGCGGGGCGGTGGCCATCCGGACGGACAGGGCCTCGATCCCCTCGCGCATCGGGCCGACGACGGCGACATGGGCCGGGCGCAGCTTGCCGACCTCGGCAGGATCGATATCGAAATGAACGACCTTGGCGTGGGGGGCGAACTCGGCCAGCTTGCCCGTGGCCCGGTCGTCGAAGCGCGCGCCCAGAACGATCAGCAAATCGCTGTCCTGGACCGCCTCATTGGCGGCGCGGGTCCCGTGCATGCCCATCATACCCAGGAACCCTGGCGCGTCGGTACGCACCGACCCCAGGGCGTTCAGGGTCGAGACCGAGGGGATGCCGGTGCCGTCGGCCAGGGCGCGCAAGGCCTCGACGGCCCCGGCGATCTTCACACCGCCACCGATATAGATCAGCGGCCGCTCGGCGGCCCGGATCATCGCCTCTGCCGCCGCGATCGCACCCTGATCCAGGGGCGTGACCTCGTTCGGATAATGGAAGCCGAAATCGTCCGGGGTCATCCCGACCTGGATGTCCTTGGGCAGATCGACCAGGACCGGACCGGGACGCCCCGAGCGGGCGACATGGAAAGCCTCCTCGATGACGGCCGGGATGTCGGCCGGATCGCGGACGACCCAGCTGTGTTTCACGATCGGCAGGGTGACGCCCAGGATGTCGATCTCCTGGAAGGCATCGGTGCCCATCACCGAGGTCGCGACATTGCCGGTGATGCAGACCAGCGGCACCGAATCCATCATGGCATTGGCGATACCGGTGACCAGGTTGGTCGCGCCCGGCCCCGAGGTGGCCAGACAGACGCCGGGCTTGCCCGTGACCCGGGCCCAGGCGTCGGCGGCGAAGGCCGCACCCTGTTCGTGACGAACCAGGATATGCTTCAGCTTCGATCCGGTCAGGGCGTCATAGACCGGCATGATGGCACCGCCCGGATAACCAAATACCACCTCGACCCCCAGCCGCTCCAGGGTCGAGACGAGCAGCTGCGCCCCGCTCCGGGGAGCGGGGGTCGTTGCGGTTTGCAGGGCGGGCGCGGCGGCGCTCATCATCTTGGTCCGGTCAACTCTGTGCTCAGGCCGCTTCCGCGGCCTTGGGGGCGTGCAGCCAGGCCATGCGCTCGCGCAGGCCGGCTCCGACGATCTCGATGGGGTGTTCGCTGTCGGCCTTGACCAGGGCGTCATATTTGCCCTTGCCGGCGTCATTCTCGGCGATCCATTCGCGGGCGAACCGACCCGACTGGATATCGATCAGGACGTCCTTCATCCGGGCGCGGGTCTCATCATTGATGACGCGCGGCCCCGAAACGACCGAGCCCCATTTGGCGGTTTCGGAGATAAACTCGTTCATCTTGGTGATGCCGCCCTCGTAGAACAGGTCCACGATCAGCTTCAGCTCGTGCATGCATTCGAAATAGGCGATCTCGGGCTGGTATCCGGCCTCGACCAGGGTGGTGAAGCCACCCATGACCAGCTCCTTGGCGCCGCCGCACAGCACGGCCTGTTCGCCGAACAGGTCGGTCTCCGTCTCTTCCTTGAAGCTGGTTTCCAGCAGGCCGCCGGTCGCGCCGCCGATGCCCTTGGCGTAGCCCATGGCGCGGTCGCGCGCCTTGCCGGTGGCGTCCTTGCCGATGGCGAACAGGGCGGGCACGCCGCGGCCGCGGGCGAACTCGCGCCGGACCAGATCGCCGGGCCCCTTGGGGGCGACCAGGATGACGTCCATGTCGTCGCGCGGCGTGACGCGATCATACAGGATCGAGAATCCGTGGGCGAACAGGATGGCCGCGCCGGGCTTGGCGTTCGGGGCGATGACATCACGATAGATCTCGGCCTGGGCCATGTCCGGCGTCAGGATGGCGATGATGTCGGCGCCCTTGACCGCCTCGGCCGGCTCGGCCGTGGCGATGCCGTCGGCGGTGGCGTTCTTCCAGCCCTTGCCGCCGTGGCGGACACCGGCGATCACGTCGTGACCGCTGTCCTTCAGGTTCTGGGCATGGGCCCGACCTTGCGAGCCATAGCCGATGACGGCGATG
>TARA_R110002167_G_scaffold287114_1_pt1 | contig 14054 bp, 10 predicted proteins | sample TARA_R110002167 | Tara Oceans TARA_R110002167 (sample SAMEA4398238) | marine metagenome | biome: Polar Biome; feature: [MES] marine water layer (ENVO:01000295) within the mesopelagic zone...; material: water (ENVO:00002006), including particulate matter (ENVO:01000060) such... | reverse complement strand
GGTAGTACTGTTGGTAGTGAAAGTACAATACCAGATAATGTACAAAATACAGAAATGGAAGGCTCCTGGAATGATTTTGACGCTAGTAACCCAGGAGAAACCCAAACAGATGAAACACAAGCTACAGCTAATAACCAAGCGGGTGCAGGTAAAGAAAAGAAATTAGACACAGCAAAAATATTAGCTAAAATGTTAGGTGAAGAAAACTACTTTAACGCTTTAAAACAAGACGACGAATTTATATATAATTCATTAAAAAGAGAATTAAAACACTTCCACCCATCATTTCATTCTATGACACCAGAAGGTTTAAATAACAGATTAAGTTTTTTATTACAATGTACTAGACCAGGTAACACAATACCAACGGTAAATACTGACGGTAGTTTAGATACTGAAAGAGATGTCGATAATACTGCTTTTGGAGCACCACCTATATGTGTATTAAGAATTGGTGATTTTTACCATACAAAAATAGCTATAGATTCTGTAAGTTTTAGTTATGACCCGTTAATTTATGACTTAAATCCAGAAGGCATTGGTGTACAACCTATGATAGCCAATGTATCAATGAACTTTAAGTATATTGGAGGGCAAGGATTGGAAGCACCAGTATCTGAACTACAAAATGCTCTATCAAACAACTTCTTTGCAAACACAGAGATGTATAATAATAATAGTGTTAAAACAACAACAGACAAACAAAAACCTGTAACTGATGAACAAGAAATAATTGCTGAAATGGAAGCTCAACAAGCTGCTGCGTCACAAGGAAGTTCTGACGGTACTAACACCGAAGGTAGTAGTACAGACGGAGAACAAAGTGGTAATCTTTGGCAAAACTTCTGGGGTACAGGACCATAAAAATATAAGAAATGGATTATACAATAAATTATAAAAATCTTTTAAATACTTTCGTTGATGAGAGTAAGGCATATTCTTTGGATGTTAAAAATAGGTTACACGACCTATTTCTATACCATAGTATGGGTGCTGTAGAAGAAATAATGTTTACTAGGAATTTTAGTAGTGGAATACTAGGTACCACAAAAAACGCACAACTAGTGGGGGTGCCAAGAGAAGTTATAACTAGAATAACTGATTACTACACCACACTTAAATCTAGTATAAGTGCAGAGACAACCACAATCCAAACAGAATTAAACACCTGCTCACCTTCCGTATTTGAAAAAGTATACGTAAAAAATTTATTATATAATACTTTAGAAACACAATTAAACAATACCATGACTCAAGTCATAAAAGTGGTCAATAGTTTAAGAGAGTCTCAAAAAAAAGTAGCTACCACAGTTGACAAACTTAACTTCATAACAACTGATGGTGGACAAGACATAGGTTATTTTGATGGGCAGTATATAAACCCCAATGGTGGTAGGGTGGTCGCGTTTCAACTAACCGGAAACACTTTAAATAATGTAAGGACCAATTACAATATTAGTAATACATACTTAAATACATTTATAACTAATCACGTAAACTCTGGTTTTACTAAAAATTATCCCGGTAGTGGTGAATATATTTTCTTTAGTCCTGTTATCTACACAAATGAAGCCAACCGATTTACATTTAGTAATAAAACAGAATTAGATAAATTACTTAAATATAGAAAAAGTACACTTTATACTGATTTAACTAATATAGACCCACTAGGTATAACTGGGTTAACATCTGTTACTGAACAAGTATTTAAGGGTAAATTAAATAACATTGTAAAGGTGTGGATAAACTATGATACTGGTCTAATGACCTCTAGATTTACAAGTAATTTGGATGGAGGCTATAAAACATTAGATGGTGCATTAAATAGGTATTACGTTGAGTATAATGTGGGGTATAGTATAAACACTGGAGTGACCGAAGAAAACATAGTTAGGGTCAATCTAATAAATAAAAATATTGGTATTAGTGATAATAAGTTTAACTATAAACTACTAAACCAATTATATATTAGTTAAGAAATATGAGTTATTATAATAGATACAGTGAGTTTATAATCAACGGTGACTATGTCATGGTACCAAGTATAGTACTAACACCTAAAACTAGTGATAGAAAAATAATTTATAAAGTTGGACAAACTAGACTAGATAAGTTATCAGACCAGTTCTATAGTTCACCATACTATGGTTGGTTGATAATGCAAGCAAACCCAAAATACGGAGGACAAGAATGGAATATCCCAAACGGAACAATAATAACCGTACCTTTTCCATTAATGCAGTCATTAGAGGACTACAAATCTAAATTAGACCAACACTTCCTCTATTATGGCAGATAGTTTAAATTCAGGTAACATATTAACAACACAAATAGGTGGTAACGTAGTTTCCATAGACCCAAATAAGATAGTCGGGAGTGATGGTGTTGTAAAAGACAGATTAGTTAACCAAGAAGATTTTGTTATGTACGCTAATCTTACAGCTAAAATTTTTCCTAGGAGTAAGTTATTAGTTGGTGCTGCTGCGGGAGATGAGATAAGTGTAGAAATAGCGGACGGAGAATTAAATTTTTTAAAACCTAAAGGTCAAAACGCTTTTAATTCAGACTGGACCGAAGCATTTACAAACCCAGACGTTAACCAAAAAATAAAAACAACCACAAAAGCCGGTGTAACAATATCACAAAGTATAAAAAACCAAACAGATTTTCAAGGATTTGGTATAACTTCTATAAGTATTAAAATTAACGCTTCGTATATTCCCCAAGTAACTATAAATTTTACTGACGTAAGGGGAAAAACCTTATTTGAACAAGCCAAAGTTAATACACCTTACACAGCTTTTTTTCATTTACCATACCCTACATTTTTTTTAACACTTAAAGGTTATTATGGTAAAGCTGTGCAATATCAGTTAACACTAGAAAAATTTCTATCTCGTTTTGACCCATCTTCTGGTGACTACCTAGTTACATGTGATTTTAAAGGTAACCACATTGCTATGTTAAGGGATATAAACATGCACGAAGCTGTTACAGCACCGTACATGTACCCAACCAGACAAGACCCAAATTCTGGTACTATACAAATGACAAAAGGTAGACAAGTCTTAGGTGAGGTATATAGAGAATATCACACAAAAGGACTGATAGGTGATAATCTATATGATAAAAAATATACAATAGTAGAGTTAATAGAAAAAATACAATCAATAGACAATGACATGTCACAAGTTTTTGGTAAAGCTAATTTGCAAAGTACAACACATAAATTAGAATATGAAGAAACTTTAGAAAAATTTAAAGATGCTGTAATCGGTAAGAAAGGATGGGTGGGAAAATACTGTGATACGACCAGTACAGGTGTACGAAATATAACAGTAAACGAACCACCTTTTCCACCATTACAAGGAGAACCAAACCCAACAACCCCAAATACCGGAAGGACCATAGTAAGTAATGCTTACCCCCTAAAAGGAATGTCAGCGGCTACAGCGGAAGTAGACCCAACAAAAAGAAAAGAAAATAGGGAAAAGATAATCAACGAAGCTAAAAACTCGTTAGAAGCTATAACAAAAAAATACCTTAAAATATTACAACAAAACCCAACCTTTAAAGCTAGGAGTGAGGTAGAAGGTGGTAAATATAGTGTCGCTACAAGATTTAGTGACCCAACCTACGACATTTTTGAAAATTCAAAAATTACAAGAGCGGTAAAAATAGGTGGTATAACAACTCAATTGCCCACACAACAAGAACCTTGGTTTATGTTTGAAGGGGACACTAGTAGTTTTATGTTTATATGGACCACAACAAAAAGAGTATTTGAATCCAAAGCAAAAAAAATGTCGGAAGACCTAAGTGAAAGACTTAATAGTAGATTACAAAAAGCTATAGGTTTTAAACCAACGATAAGGAACGTTTTTGCTATTATTTTAGCTGGAGCTGATACATTTTTAAAATTATTAGACGATGTGCATACAGAAGCTTTTGCTAAACGACAAAACGAACAAAGACTAGCGGTAGCAGTAACCTCAAACGACTCAAACGCAACCAACCAAATTGTGTATCCTTGGCCACAATATTATAAAATTGAAGAACAACAAAAAGGTGGTAATTGTAGTACAACTAATTCAGTTTTAACCTATCCTGGTGCAAATGACGTTATTGCTACAACTTTAGCCAACGACCAAAAAATATGGCCTGAAGTAGCTTTCGTTGAGGAGTACACCAAAGCAACCAACTACAAATTCAGTTTTTTTACACCCCCAGTAGAAAATACCGCGGTAGACAAAGACTTTACACCTATAACGGTATATGATTGGCCACCAGTAGACGAACCTTATTCTAGTCTTGAAGATTTAGATATATGGTTTGAAATATTAGATAGAGCTCAAAGAGCCGTATTAAATGGTGGTTTGGTGTCTAGATATGCTGGACAAATCGGAACACCACCTAATAGTATAATTGGACAAGCTATAGTAGAACTAGCAAAATATGACGCGTTAAACCTATACCAAAGAATTAAAAACTACAACACACAGAAACAAGTTTTTATGGATTTAGGTGGGTTAGGTCAAATGTTAAATATATTAGAACAAGCCGACCCTACTAGGCTAAGACAATATAAACTATATGGTGTTATTACACCATATGAGATAAAACCAACTTTTACATTAAATTATAACACATCTAGATTTACTGTAGTAAGTCAAACTTTTGAAAATAATACTAACGTTTTATTAGAAGGTAAAACTAATGGGTTGTATGATTTAGCACCTTGTATTTATGGTTCATGGGTACGTAGTAACTTTGCAAATGCTAACGCGGTATCACAAAATGATTTCTTTGACATTAGTAAGAATGTACAATATGATATAAACGAAAAAAACGTTTTAACCGACACCTGGAGCACCACCTACTTAACCAAAGCAAAGTACCTAAGTTCTAAGTTTGTAGATGAAGACCAAGAAAAATTAATAGAAAGAAAAAATAACTCAAACGAGTTAAATACATTAACCACAGCAAATGAAGCATATGAATCATTTGCAGAACATAAATTTATAACAGAAGGTGAAATACACGGGGCACCAACAGTATCAACCATACCGGGTGGTGGGTCTAATACTATTTTTGCGGCAGTAAGATTAACATCTATGTTAAACACACCTTATTTTATGAATGCTCTAACCGCTGGTGTCGCGGCAGACAAACTAGGTACATCTTCACCATACACTCAAGCAGCTTACCTATTCCTAAATTCATTACCACTACCAACACTAAGGGAAAAAGCCTTATATAAAGAAGGTGATAATTACGAATTTGGTAATTACATATCTCAGATGTTTAACCAAATGCCTGCTATACATAATTTACCAGTTGCTTTTATGTTAAGAATTGGGTCGGTTTGGTGGAGGTATAAACAAGAAGTTACAACACAAGTGGACCCACTAAACTCAATATGGGGTGATATAGGTGTGGTAGGTCAATTAGGGTATACAGGACCAAATAGTATTTATGAGACACCATTAAATACACCAAATTACTATACATTTATGTCAAGTAATGATGGTGTTACAACTTCAGGACCATACCCATATACCAGTCATGATAATACTGTTAATAATACCATTATGCAGGTTGGTGTTTATCCAGGTTTAATAGATACAATACATTTTATTGCTAGTGATGGGAACAGTTATAGTAATATAGGTGTTGGACAATTATTAAATAACCTTGTAGATGCAGCCGGAAATGCTCCACTAACAATAGAACCCAATAGTAATATTAACTATAAATCATTTGATAACGTTGATGTAAAATTCTATAGTGTTTACCTAAGGTCCACAAATATCACCAACCCAGCCTTGGGACCTACAAATGCAAACTCACCATCACCAACAACCTATACTATATTATACCCTTCTTCGGGTGGATTAAACCAAACTGACGCAAGTATATATGAAACTCCAACATACGGTAACCCAGCTTTACATAATGGAGCTAGTAGAATTTTGTGGGGAGCATCCAACTACGGGTACTTTGAACACAAAGCAAGTTACCAATCAACGGCTAGTCAGTACTTTAAAAATATTAATCCCGAACAAAACGAACAAGAAGATTGGAGTTTTAACGAACAATCTTTATATGACACAATACAAGTTCTTAGAGGTGTGTTTAATAAAGAACAATTAGATGCTTTTGAAAGTGAATTTTTAACTTTTTCAGAACCACTAGGTTCAAGTAGTATTGGTGGGTCTCTAAAACAATTAGTTAAAGAATTGGTGGTAGTAGAAGACACTTGGGTTGGTATGGTTGGTGGTGGTAACCCAGCGTCCATGACACTAATACCTAATAGTAAGTTACTAGCCGAGGCACAACTTCTAAAGTTTAATACAACTATGCACCAATTCTTAAATAAGAAAGTAGAATATATTCATAGAAGTACCACTAATCTAGACTTGGTAATAGCCAATCAAACTCTAATGGAAAGACTACAAACTATACATTCTATTAATAATGGTTCGTGGGAATTTGATTCCGAAACATATCAGTCAAACGGAGAATCCCCATTCGAAAATATAACAGAGTTGTATGGTGGGTACACCGATGGGTTAGCAATACCCACAAGTGGTAATTTTTTCGTAGGAAACCCCATAGAGTACCAAGCAATGAGAATTGAGGTTGGTGAATTCTATGGAGACTCAGTAAACTCCACATTAACAATAACAGGTAATACCTATGGAAGTCCACAATTTGCTAATTTAGTGTTAGCTGACGACTCAAACCCAATGTACACTTTTTTCCAAACCATAAATAAAACTGGTTCACCTGACGGTATGGAATTTAAAGTTAGTAACATAATAGATTTTGCACCCTTTATTAGACTATACGCTACATATTGTACTCTACATACTCCAATACCAGCTAACGAATTTTTAAATATATTTATTAACCAAGTAGACTCTACACAATCTTCTCAGGAGATGTACATATCTAATTTATTACAAGAACTTAAAAGAAATATAAAACAAAATTTAGAAACTGATAATACCACTATAAATGTGGTGACTGATGATAGACCAGAAGTTAAATCAGATGATATAAAATTAGAATTGTATAATCAGTTTAAAACAATAAATGATAGGTGGGTATCAGGAACTAACCTTACAGACCAAACCCTATTTGAAAAATTCTTATTTCTAGATAGAGCCAACCAAGATATTGGAGATGAAGCAATAATTAATATATGGGACATACTACAACTAGACTCTCCATTTACAGATACAAATTCTAAAACTTTAACACAGAGTGTGTCAAGTTACCTAAGTATTATATTAGCTAATAACTATTTTAATTTTATACCATTACCTTCATATATAAATTTCTTTAATGTTGAAAAAAACGGTACGGACACACAAGCTCAAGGAAACGCAATGTTTGGCACTTTTAAAACTGTTGATTATATAGACTCAGCACCAGCTTTTTTATGTCAATATGTCGGTAAACCATCTTCACAACTAAATGTTAAAACACCAAATAACGGATATAATAGTGACTCGTTTAACTATAATTCACCAAACTCACCTTTGGTCGCACAAGAATGTGGTAATAAAAAATTATCTAATAAAGTTATGGGGTTCAATGTAGACTTCGGAATACCAAATCAAAATATATTTGAGTCAATAACATTAGACCAATCACAATTTCAAAACACATCTGAAAGTTTTAAAGTATTACAAAGTATGGCAGATTCTGGTGGTGGAAATGCCACCTCACCAGCTTCAGCATCATTATTCAATGTCTACGCTAGTAGGTCCTACACAGCAAGAATAACATGTGTGGGTAATGTTACGATACAACCAACACAATATTTTCAATTAAGATACCTACCAATGTTTAATGGCCCATACTTAATTATTAATGTTGAACACGAAATTAGACCTAACACTATAGAAACCACCTTTGAAGGTGTTAGAGTACCAAGACCTACACTTCCAGCTATAAGTGACTTGGTACAGAGAGTTAATGTTAAGTTATATGAAAAAGCCGAAGATAGGTTAGATAAGATACCAATAGACTTATACTACGATGGATTAAGTGCTACCGAAAGTCAAAAGAAATTAGCTGTAACACAAAATAATTATATAGCCACAGGAGTTACCTATCAAACACCACCACTAAATAATGATAATGTTACGTGGGAAGATGTCACCCTAAGTGCTGGCACATTTGTAGTTACACCAAACGAAGACCCAGAAAAATCACATCTAGGGATAGATATCGTACCAACATCAGACAATACAGTAGAAGCAAATAGTGAAACTGGAGGTATTAAAATCTACCCATCAGTTTATGGTGTAGTTACTAAAGTAGTTGATGGGTGTAAACCTTTACAAGAAAGTGAGGGTTGTGCTAAATATGGTAATTATGTTGAGGTTAAAACAAATATAAATTTAGACCCAACCGAAGAGGGTACAGCTTACTATATAACACGATACGCGTTTCTAAGAGAAGGGATAACAGTAAATTTAAACGACTCTATACAAAGAGGTTTTATCGGGCCTGGAATAAGTAATACAGTGATAGGTAAAATGGGTAATAGTGGGTTATCTAAAGACACACACCTACACTTTGAAATAAAAAGAGGTGTAAAACAAGAAGGTAAAATAATAGAACACTATTTAAATCCAACAGAATTTTTACCTAGGACACGTCAATAACTAATAATGTTGACTATTAATGAACTTACGTATATTTATAGATATACCAAATATTATGATAACAGAAAAACTTAAACAAAAATTAGGAAATTTCTTAGGCAAGAAAGTTGATAACATTGTTGAAAATGGACAAAATCCAGAAGGACAACAAGTTTGTGATTTAGATACTGGAGTTTGTTACACTATTAAAAGTAGAGATGGTTTAATAGAAAGAGTAGATAATAGTATCAGAGTAAATAGAAAGGTACAAGTAGAATCACCTTCAGGACAAGTAAAACAATTATTAAATGGCTAAAGAAATAGAAAAATCTATACTAGAAGAATTAAAAAGATTTAATCAGATAAACCATAATATGGATAATTTGAATGAACAAAAAATTAATTCAGTGGGAGATGGTATGGCCGATGTAGGCTCAGGGTTTGAACACCAACAAGGAAGTTCAGACAGACTAAAGAAATTCAAAGTTCAACAAGATATTGGTGAACAAGAAGTTCCAGGAGAAGAAGAAGTTGCTATTGAAGACGAGTTGGATGTTGATGTTGAAACTGAAGATGAACCACTTGAGGACGAGTTGGATGTTGATATGGGTATAGATGACGAGTTAGATGTAGATACTGCAGTAGAAGACACTACAGAACTTGACGTTACTGATTTGGTAACTAAACAAGATGAGGTAAGTTCTGAAATTTCCGACCAAAAAGATATTTTATCTAAAAATACAGAGAGTTTAGATGATTTAATGACAAAACTTTCTGATTTAGAAACTCATTTATCATCTATGGATGTTATGGTTAGTAAAATAGAAAATTTAGAAGATAAAATAGAAGAGTATAGACCAAGAACACCACAAGAAGCATTAGGTTTAAGAAAACACGATAGTGGACCATTTAATAAAACACTAAGTGACTTCTTTACAGACAAAGAAGAGGTTTTTGACAAAACCGGTAAAAAACAATATATTTTAACTAAAGACGAAGTAGAAGACTACAGTGACGTAGACATCCAAAAAAGTTTCGGAGACCCAGACGCAGAAGACGACCAGTAAAATCCCTTAAATATTTATTTGACAAACCAATAATATATGTGTATATTTATACATATGTTTATTAATTAATAATATTTAAAAAGAAAATTTATGAGTAATAGTTTAGACGCGGTTTTAGCTCAATACGAGAAAAACAAGCAAAGTGGTGGTTCCACAAAACCACAAATGACATCAGAAGAAAGAATGAAACAATACCTTTCTATAATGTTACCAAAAGGAACAAAACAAGGAGAAAAAAGAATCAGAATAGTACCAACAACAGACGGTACATCACCCTTTAAAGAAGTATTTTTCCACAATATACAAGTTCAAGGAAGATGGCAAAAACTTTATGACCCGGGTAAAAATTCAGAGGGAAAACCATCAGGTGAAAGAAGTCCATTAAATGAAGTTGAAGAAGCTTTAAGACTAGCTGGTGATGCACAATCAAAAGAATTAGCACGTTCTTATCGTTCACAAAAATTTTACATAGTAAAAGTTGTAGATAGAGACAATGAAGAAGACGGTGTTAAATTCTGGAGATTTAAACACAACTGGAAAGGAAATGGACCAATAGATAAGATTATACCTATTTGGAGAAATAAAGGAGATGTAACCGACGCAAATGAAGGGCGAGACCTAATCCTAATACTTCAAACCCTTCCATTACCAGGAGGTAGAGGTGAATATACAACAGTATCTTCAGTTATGTACGAAGACCCAGGTAAATTATCTGAAGACCAAACTCAAACAAAAGAGTGGACTGAAGACGAAAGAACTTGGAAAGACGTATACTCACAAAAACCAGTAGAATACCTAGAAGCTATTTCAAAAGGACTAGAACCAGTTTGGGACTCGGAACTTAAGAAGTATGTTTACGACGACCCTAACAGTGTTAGTAATTCAACAAACACAACAACATTAGGTTCTATCAATGACCCACAAGCGAACGACCCACAATCTCAAGACCTACCATTTTAATTAAGGATTATGGCATTGAAAAAAAGAACATTTTCAGACTTGAAAGAGAAATTCTCAAAGAAAGCTAACTTTAAACCAGAAAGATTTTTTGATTTAGGGGAAGCTTTCCTTGATGCTACTGGATTACCAGGACCAGCAATGGGTCACCTACAAATGTTCCTAGGTCATTCTGATACCGGAAAAACCACAGCTTTAATAAAGGCAGCGGTTGATGCCCAACATAAAGGAGTGTTACCGGTATTGATTATTACAGAACAAAAATGGGGTTTTGAACACGCTAAACTTTTAGGTTTTGACTGTGAAGAAGTTGTAGATAAAACTACCGGTGAAATAGACTGGGATGGATTTTTTCTTTTTAACAATGACTTTCAGTATATAGAACAAATCACCGACTATGTAAACGAATTATTAGACGCCCAAGATAAGGGTGAATTAGAATACGATTTATTATTTTTATGGGATTCTGTTGGTTCAGTACCTTGTAAAATGACTTTTGATGGTAAAGGTGGTAAAATGCATAACGCAGCCACATTAGCTGACAAAATAGGAATGGGACTAAACCAAAGAATTGGTAAATCCAGAAGACAAGACTCAAAGTACACAAACACACTAGTTGTGGTAAACCAACCATGGGTAGAATTACCAGACAACCCATTTGGACAACCTAAAATTAAAGCAAAAGGAGGTGAATCATTATGGTTAAACTCTACATTAGTTTTTAGGTTTGGTAATCAAAAAAATGCTGGAACTACAAATATTTCAGCTGTTAAAGAAAAAAGAAAAGTTAAGTTTGCTACTAGAACTAAAATAACAATTATGAAAAACCATGTTAATGGTTTGGGTTATGAGGATGGAAAAATACTTATAACACCACATGGATTTATAGCTGGTAGAGAACCTAGTGAAGAAAAAAAATCAATAGAAAATTATAAACAAGAAAACTCCACATTTTGGTCTGAGCAATTAGGTGTAGGTGGTGATTTCGACTTAAAAATAGAAAAAGAAAATGACTGAAATAAAAACAGGAGATAAAGTAAAAGTACATTATGTAGGGACCTTAAAAGACGGTTCAGAATTTGACAACTCAAGAGAAAAAGGAGAAGGACTAGAATTTATAATTGATGATGGACAATTACTTAAAGGATTTAACGACACCGTTAAAAACCTAGAAGTTGGTAAAACAGCAAAAGTAAATATCGAATCAACAGAAGCTTACGGTAATTATATTGCAGAGGCTGTAATCACTGTTAAAAAAAGTGAATTTCCAGAATCTTTAAAATATGAACTAAATGGCTTCATTCAAGGACAAGATGACAAAGGAAGACCAGTACAAGGACAAGTAGTAAAAATTGACGAAGAAAGTGTAAATTTAGATATGAATCACCCTTTAGCTGGTGAAGATTTAAGTTTTGAGATAGAATTATTAGAAATTGTAAAGTAAAAAAAGTGTTTAACCTTATAAAAATGTGTTTTGACAAGAACATTATTAGTTGACGGAAACTCCTTATTAAATACTGGTTTTCACGGTATTAAGAATATGTATAATGGTACGGACCACATAGGCGGTTTATACCACTTTCTTAATACCCTAAGAAAATTAATAGATGTGTACCTACTAACCAAAATTGTGGTATGTTGGGATGGTGAACACAACACTAAACCCAGACTTGAATTATACCCAGATTATAAATTAAATAGGAGGGCTAAACCTAAATCTGAAGATGATTTACAATCATACGCTAGACAAAAACTACGTGTACAAGAATACCTAGAAGAACTTTATGTTAGACAAGCAACTTTTAAATGGTGTGAAGCAGATGACTGCATAGCACATTATTGTGAAAAAGCAACCAAAGAAGAAATTATAGTACTAACATCCGATAGGGATTTACTACAACTAATAAAAAAAAATGTATCAGTACATGTAATTTCATTAAACCAATTATTTAAAGACGGTGACAAAGTACCACTAAACGGAGTTAACATACCACCAAACAATGTTAGAGTGGTTAAAACTATATGTGGTGATTCTTCCGATAATATATATGGTATAAAAATGGTTGGGGTAAAATCTTTAATAAAAATAAAACCAGAAATACTAGAAAAAACAGTAACTTTACAGGAAATAATAGACACTATAAAATTAAAAGACAAAATTAACAAAAAAGAACAAAATATATTAGAAGAAGTGACCCAAAAACCACCCAGTATTAACCATAAAGGTTCGATATTAGAAACAAACTATACCATTATAGGGGTAGGGGAACAATTCTTAACTAAAGACGCCGTAAAAGGGATAAACGACCTATCAAGAGAAGCTATCGACCCAGAAGGAAGACACTGGAAAAACGCTTTAGGCTTGATGATGTCAGATGGAATTCTTAATATTTTACCTAAGAAAGATGATTCTTGGGTAGACTTTATAAGACCATTTTTAAGATTAACAAGAATAGAAAAAGATTTTTATAAAAATAAAAAAAATGACTAAAATTAAACAAAAAGTAGAAAATACACAAAAATGCGAATTCGTATTAAAATTAGGTAATAATATAGTTTGCCAAAGATTCTTTTCGGTAAGAAACTTTAACGATAGAGCGACACAATCAATAGACCTGCACTACATAATAAAAGAAATTGTTGATGACATTGCGGACAGATTAAAGCTTAAAACTTTATATTTATTAGAAAGTAACTATAAAGAAAATACATTAGATGAAGCTCAAGAAGATGAGTATTTTACGATAACATTAAAGAAAGGTAACAAGGTATTTTACGATACAATCATACCTGCCAGCATCTATCCCCCGAAAGTTAGATTCACTGTGGACATAAGACCACAAATATCTTCTATATTGAGAGAACTAACGTCGGTACTATCACAAAGAAAAGTTACAACAAACTACCAAGATTATAACTTAATTGTTAACTAATCTAGTACTTATAATAATAACAAAAATATGAATGAGAATAAAAACTTTGGATACCTAGGGTATAATTTCCAACTAAAACTAATTAACCTAATAGTAACTGACAATACTTTTTTCCAATCAATAATAGATGCGATAACAGCAAAATATTTTGATAACCAGTATTTCAGATTAATTATGCAGTTAATTAAAGAATATTACGAAAAATACCAAACAGCACCATCATTTGACGCCCTAGACCAACTAACAAGAATAGAAATTTCTTCCGAAATGGCAAGAAAAAATATTTTTGATATGTTAAAAGAAGTCAAAGAAGCTTCATTTGAGGACCACCTATTCATCAAAGAGAAAGCTCTAAATTTTTGTAAACAACAAGAACTTAAAAAAGCTATCAGAAAGGTTGAGAGTATAATGGAAAAAGGTGACTTTGAAAGTTATGA
>TARA_R110002167_G_scaffold136899_2_pt1 | contig 14059 bp, 14 predicted proteins | sample TARA_R110002167 | Tara Oceans TARA_R110002167 (sample SAMEA4398238) | marine metagenome | biome: Polar Biome; feature: [MES] marine water layer (ENVO:01000295) within the mesopelagic zone...; material: water (ENVO:00002006), including particulate matter (ENVO:01000060) such... | reverse complement strand
ATTACAACGAGTCATGTGCCTACGCATCCCGATACAAGTATTATTGATAAGGCTATCAATTCTCTTAAAAATACCTTTGTAAAAACGGTCATAACTTATGACGCAGCACGCGTAAAAAATGACGACTACGATGAATACATAAAAAAAATGGTTGAGAAATACCCTCTCTTTATTCATTTAATACAAGAAACAAATTTGGGATTTAGAAATTCTCTTAAATCTGCTCTTGATATTGTTGAAACGCCATTTGTGGTCATATTACAACATGACGTTGAAATATGCGGTGCGTTACCCTTTAAAAGTATTGAGAAATTACCGCTATCTCAATGGAATATAATAAGCACCAATCATTTAGAAAAAGGATTGAATAAACCCACTCATTGGTATCCCATTATTAATGATGCGGGGCCGCTTATGAAAAAAACTTTTGGTTGGTGTGAGAGAATATTCATCGCCAAAACTGAATTTTTAAAAAATAAGTGTTTAAACGCTACGACCAAAGCATTTTTAGAAACTCAATTTTTCTCTCAATTTAAAACTTTGTATAAAAAACTAGAAAAAATTAAGAGTTATAAACAAATACCCAAAATTTCAATTCATCAACAGACTTATGACGACTACTGGGATGACTGGCGGTGTTATACACTTAAATCAGATGTATGTTATCATAGGCATCTTTGTGGCAGAACCAGCACCTAATTTATATATAATAATATATTAATGAATATGTTCTGGCGCGCCAAGCGACGACTACGTCAAGAAATTAAAGGGTTAAAATATGTTATAGGACAAGCACAATCTCAGCGTATAATTAAATTATCCTATGTCACTTATGAAGTTAGTAAAATAGTTTATAATCCATGGTATTTATTAGAAATTGCCCGTAGAAATATTATGTTGATTATATAGAAAATGCTACGTTGTATTTGGTTGGAAAAACTTATGATTTATTTATATTTATTATAATAATGGTATTAAGGAACTGGAGTAAAGGCACTGGTAAAAAAAAATATAGAGTAGAATTATGGTCGCACGGTAAGAACTCAAAAAAGATTCGCACTATTCAATTTGGACATGTGGATTATAGTCAGTATAAAGATACAACCCCTTTAAAACTATATTCTAGCAAGAATACATTAGATAAAAAGAGAAGAAAGGCGTATTTTGCTCGTCACCCCACTAACTATCCAAGGTATTCGGCGGACTGGTTGAGTAAAAAGTATTTATGGAGTAAATAAAAAAAACTTAAATTTAATTTGTATATATATATTAGACGAAGCCGCTCAACGATGTTGTAGTCCATTAAAAGGTGTTAGTCCGCCTGTTTGTTATACATATTCACATTTATCTGATGGATATAATTACTATTCTTTCATTTGTCCAATGGAGTTGATAGTAAGAGTTATTTATAAAAAAATTCTTAATATAGAAAATTAAATTCATCTATATTAATAATATGGTTTGTAGTTTAGAGATAATAATACCTATAATAGTGTGTATTACAGCAGTAGCGACGGCGACCACGGCACTGAGCGAGTCCCTTCCCTTCTTAAAAAAATTTAGTGGAAACGGTATAGTTCATTCTATTTACCATTTAATAAAACCTGAAAAATGTTTAGATGAAACGTCATCAAGCGATTCACTTAGTTCTTTGGGGGAGGAGGCATAGGATCTGGCGCAATATTTATTTGTTGTTGTTTAACTACTTTAAGAAAGATAGAATTATCAGTCCCTAAGTCTTTAATAGCAGAACCATCGCTATTTGTAAGTCTAACTTTAATATTTGAAAGTTGGAATGAATTACCATAATGGATATATGAGATATTATTCCCTGCCGACGACGTATAACTATTGGCGGAGTAGTACCTATTTATAATAGCACGTATATTGCGAGAGTAAGAAGATTGAATGGTATCACTACCAATATTTTCATTATAAGATGTCCCAATATCTATATCTGCTACATAATAACCACTAGACTGAACACCAACCGCTTCACCCTGTCCTGCTGTTATAGGTAGAGTGTCATCAGCACTAACACCCACTCGTCCCTCATCGGGAACACTTGGAGCCGCTGTTCTACTAAAAGGAGCGTCAGTTGAACCAGTATAATCCAATGGTTTTCCAGTCAAATCACCTAAAACAAATAATTGTTCGGTTATATTTTCTGATACTGTTAAATCTATTCTTGGAAGTGTTACATTTGTATAGTCGGTGGAGGTGATACCACCAGTTGGAATACCAGTCGCAAATGAATGTTGTATTGTATCTTGGGCATAGGGAACAATTATATTTTGATTAAATCCTAAAATTTTATGCCAAAAACTATTAAATGGTTGTAAATCTGTAAAAAAACAACCACCATAAGACTTGACAGACATATTGCTTGAACCATAAGCATAACCTCTATAGTATCCTGCTGGTAGAGGATTAGGCAAATCCCCATAGGACGGAACACCCTCATAAAAAGCGAAACTAACTTGGTTAATAACGGCAGGCCCAGAATTCACCCCCGATGTTAATGGATAATGTAGATAATTAAATTTAAAGCGTTTCTGTTCGTCGTCCCATATAACTTCTATATTATTAGACCCAGTCCAGACGTAAGCGGCATCTGTATTAAAGGTAAAAATATTACGATGAGCCGCTGTAGCATCTACAAGAGCGAACATAGGTTTCCCATCAACCCCTCTTAATTTATAATTTTCTGTATTTTGTAAAAAGGCACTACCTTCGTCAAATGTCCCTACTGGAGGCGAAAAAACAACAGTCGGGCCACCATTTTCAACATAACCAGGAACGGTTGGAAAGACAGCGTAGGGGGCGGCGGCAAGTGGATTCATAAGTGGAACACGGAAAGTCCCCGCGGCATCACCTGGTAGTGATGCTACTATAATTGTGGATATATTATTAATAACTTCATCAACAATTGGAGGCCCGATTACTTCATAGACCGATGCGTAAGTTATACTAGCAGTCCATCCTTCTAATACTGATAAAGACCACGCTCCTGCTGGAAGACTACGAAAATCTATATCGGGAATTGTTATAATAGTGGTCGTTGGATCAGCAGCTCCTCCAGTTGTAAAACTATCAATACGACTTGGAAAAATATTATTTTTAGGAACAGGGTCTATTGAAAATCTATCACTCTTTAGTCTATCAAAACCATCGGTTAATATTTTTGCGAGATGAGTTGGTGTATATTGTCCTGAGGGAACTGTAAAATGTCCTTCATTTATAACTGGAGTAAAGCGACCTGTATCAAATTCTTGAAAATCCACATGAGGATAATGATCCACTAATTTAATAGGAGTATATATATAACCAGTAGCACCAGTAGGTATATTTCCTCGGTCAAAACTATATAAAGCAGGGCCGACTACCTCTCCCGTTTCAGGGTCAATAGCTTCAGGAGGCCCATCTCTTCGTCCAACTATATTTAAGTCCCAGGTTTCTTCAGGATTCCCGCCTTGCTGCGTATACCACACAGGTGGTTTAACTGTTACTCTTACTGGTTTTCCCTGAGCGTTTAAAACTTGGAACTGTATAGGCACTCCCCCCCACGAAGGCCCCGTTACATCAAATCGCACGGAGGTGACGGTAGTCCATAGCACCATATCACTTTCAGATGATACGTGGTATTGACTAAATATTATCGGCATATTATTGGTTATTTCTTGACCTTGTCCTAAATTGGCGGAGGGACAAAAATTCTCTAATTCTTGGTTTATGACATAAGAACCATTATTCCAAGTTACTTCTACGTCTTTATCAATATAGATATTTTCAGGATTTATGTTGCTGGTATCAACAAAGGCACTTTCTAGTGATATTGTATCACCATTATTAATTTCTACTGAGGAATTAAGGATAGTTTCATAACTACCTGCCCCAAAGGATTTTGAGTTAGTTTCATTTGCTTCTAGTATTATAGTCTTAACTCTTTCTACTAAAATTGGTTTAGTGGGTATCATAGTAATCTATTATAGTATAATATATTAATATGGTTCAATACTCGTTAAATTCTTAGCATATACACCATGGTGTGTGAAAGGTTGAATCACTATATATTCATCGGCGTAGTCTTTTCTAATTTTCTTTTTTACAATATAGTCATAATCATCACCACCGACACCATAAAGGACGGGCATTAATTTTTCATATTTATTATTATAAGACATTGGTATATAATACAAAAATTTAGCCGTTCTTTTTACAATTTGATATATATCCCCATGACGACAATTTTCATATAATCCAACTTTAAATTCGCTCATTTTATAATATCAATCCTATAAATATTTTAAAAATCAAATTTACAAATATGCGACACGGTAACTACCTCCACTAATCTGGACAACTTTCGGGACTTCGGCATAGACTATAACGTTTAATGCTTGGTTAGGGGCATCAGCGTGAAGGATAATCTCGTCATTTGCTCCACCAGTTATAGCTGAACGACCATAATCAATTTCTAAATGAGAAATTCTATCCATAATGCGGAAACCAGTGTAATCTGAACCGTAGAAAAAACTACCCATCTTATGGGCTATCAATTGGTCTATAGTTGCTTCGGTGCTTAATCCAGCAACAACTAATCCACATGAATTACCACCAGCACAAATCGCTACATCACCCCACGTATCAGTTAGGCAACCGAGGCGGTGGTTAGTGCCGCAACCTACTGTTCCAGTTTGAGTGTCATCATAACCGATTCCCTGGCCTTGGAATATATTAGAACCATTAACACGAGCATTAATAGTAAGGCGATTTTGGACTAGACTATTGAGTGTTCCAGCATCAAGGGATATTTGGGGGGCAGTGGATACCGTACCACCATCTATCGTCTGGGTAACACCATGGACGGCATCGGTTGGTTGATTGACAATTAAAACTCTATTAACAATTTTAGAATTAAAACCACGAAGTTGTTGCTGAACTCTTTGGCGACCTGCCGCTACTGCCGCTAGTGAAAACTGGTCGCTTTCAATACAGTTTAATCTAGTGCTTTCCATCCCAGCAATCATAGAACTAATAATGGCGGGGTCGCTGATGCTTTCTACAACTAAAAATGGGCGGACTTTTGTAAAGTCGGCGACAGCATCACCATTAGCAGCAGTCTGTTGCTGGAGAATTGCTTTTAATTCACTTGTAAATTGGACGACTAACCGAAGATTTGAAAAAATAGCAGTTGGTAAAACTCTAAGTGTTTCTAATTCCTTTAAGAATTCGGTTATAGGGAGATAACCTAAAGAACTTTCAGTTTCTTCCTCGCCTGGCTGACCCCGAGCCCCTACCTGCGTTCCCGTAGCATCAATACCATCTGCGTCGGATATTACTTCTTGTTCGGCTTCTGCGGCAATCTTAAAATTCATTAAAGCGGCAGCAGAACAGGCGGCCATCTGTTTGGAGAAAGCATCGGCATTATCTTTGTTTAAACCTTTGAACGCCATCCACGGACCAGCATCCGTCAGCTGGGCAATGACGTCACCTCCATTCAAAAGTCTAATTGAGGAAACCATAGCAGCAACACCAGAACGTCTATTATAATTAACTTCGTTGAGAGTAGCATTATCCCCGTAACCACCGAGAGCAAGGTAGCACCCACTTGAGAGATAGGCGACATTTTCGTGGTTTAATCTAAATTCGGCACGAGATTTATTATTGAAATACACGGGATCTATAATATTTATTGTTGAGGACATTTTATATATAATAGAAATAAAAAAAAATACTTATATTTTTTTAAATTTAATAAAAAATTTATTTCTAAAGAGTTTGGACACCGTGGAAGAAAAGAGAGATTGAGTAAGGCTCAGCACTGGTAACTGATGAAGCAATTTGTATCTGGAAACGCTGCCGTCTTAAATCCATGAGCCCATCAAAACTTAAACCAATACCAAAACCACCATTATGCTTAATTTCCCACATAGAAGTAGAAGAGTGGTCGCTATCACTAACAGATTTGACGTATCTTTCTAAAAGTTCAGCGTAGTCAGTAATTTGGTAAGAAACTAAACTATTATTAATGGTATTATTGTAAATAAATTCTACTGCTGTAAATTCAGGAAGAACCTCACACGCAAGAGGGTTATTTAAACCACCCGTATTTTGATTTATTGCCGCAATCATAGTGGCGGAAACCCCTCGGCAGACGGCAGGGACTTGGCAACTAATATTACTAAATGTAGATTGGATTGTAGATTTAATATTAACGATATTAGGCATCGTCATCGGGGCATCAGTTCCGTCATCAGGAACACTAGCAAAATGAACTCGCATATTTTTAAGAGAGATGGAGGCAGTAGTCGCCGCCCCAGCTACACTACAGTCGGGCCCATAGATAGCAGAGAGAGCTCTGGCGACACGAAGAGTAAGTCTAATAGAACCAGTCTTACGGTAGGACATAGACCCATCACCGCCCATGGCGCTGTTGAGGCATATCATTGGTTTAATAGAAAAATCGGCATCGTCACTAATTTGAAGACCTGGAACTTGAGCGGCGGTGCCAGTGACAGTTCTATTTGCTGACGTCCCTTTAAGAACGGTCTTTACCCAATTGGCGTTAGGTGCTTTCAGTTCGCAGACGGATGAACCTTTAAATAAATCTGTCCGTGATGTTTTGGCCTGTTCTACAGTTTTAATCCATCTACCATAATCTTGGATTGACTCAATCTGACCCACTTTATCTAAACTGGTCGTCATGGTATCAAAGAAAGCTGAGGCTCCAACGAGGGGATCCACGTATATATTTTGAGTTGCGATATGAACGTCGGTATCACTATCAGTAGCGACTACGTTGGCGGTAATTCTAATAGAACCTGCTACTATTTTGCGTTGTGGAAAATTAAGAACGTAGTCGGCAATTGCGAATTCGGTGAAGGCTCCTCCAGTCGGTTCATTTTCGGGCGATACGGAATGGTATAGGTAATTGGCTGACATTTATAATATAGTATAATAAAAAAAAATATTGTTATTTTTTTTAATTTATTTAAATTAATTTTTTTCTTTAATAATCAACTGTGCGTTCTACCATTTGGTAAATTGCGAGGTTGAGGGGTGCGCCTTCAGCGTTTTTAGTTAAATCAACATTAAGTAGTTTTCTTGCCCCAGTCCCTTCATAAATAACTGGTAAGACGGTTACTCGGCTATGAGTTCCAGCAGTAAATATTTGGTTTTCACCGATGACAGCCCCGACAGTTGGATCGGCAGTCACTTCACCTACTATTTGTCTTGGTAGTACGTCTAAGTTATTTTTGTAAGGTAATCCCATAACTTCTAAGCATTTTTCAAACATAATACCGTGAAGTGGATTTTTGGAAAAAGGTGGTGCGATACGAAGATTGACTGGACGGTCAGTCTGCCCGACGTTATCTACAAATAACTGGTATTGTTCTAAATTGCGTTCCATAGAATTGGAGAACTGAGTGCCTGAAGTAGCGGTGTCAAAGCAGATTAATGATGCTACAGCGTTGCCTGGTATATCATATGTTCTATTGAATGTAGTGCTGGCCGCCGCAAAATCCTGTTGAGTCTGGAAAGTTCTATATCTTAAACCACGTGCCTGTGGAGGGTTAGCAACGGTTTTAATAACCATTTCTGCCTTGACATAATTGAGAGAGTGTGAATTAGCATAGATTGGATACATATGAACCGCAGTAATAGCGGTGGTAGATACGGCACCATCTAAAATAGTATCAGTAAAAGTAACGACGCATTTTGCTCCACCAGGAACAACTGGAGGGCCTGCCGTGACGGGCGTTTCTTCCCAGACCATAGATTTAATGAGAACTTGTTTTGATGTGTTGTGGCTACCTGCCTGTGTAAGGTGGAAACCCACTTTCATACCTACGTGGAATGGGCAATTTTTTTTAGATAAAAACATCTGGTCGCTTGAACCGAAATCTAAACTAGTTGGGTTGGCTGCCGCAATAGGGAGAGTGGCACCAACATTAGCATACCAGTATTGTGCTATACCACCTGAGGCAAGAGGGGGGGTGGCGGTAGTAAAGCAAGGAACTTCTTTAAGGGTAAATTTATTTAAATTTGCTTCCATATGGAGGCGGAGAGCCCCTAACTGCTGGAGATTTAAAACACTTGAACCGAGCCCGAGAATATCTTTCATATTGACACGCATGACCCCAGTCCTTTGATATCTAGTAACGTCCATGGAAGTTCCCATAGTTCCTTCAGTAACTAAATTCCGTGCTGAATTCGCACCGTAATTAAATTCCATTGGAAGGTTTAAAATGCTTTCGTGGAGGTCGCCCTGAATATCACCGAGATTTTTGGTGAATTGCTGTTTAACTTGATTAATTAAATCGGCCCGCTGGATACTTTCTAACTGACCACCACGCTGAGATGTAAGGGTTACGTTTCTAACAAGGCACGAATTAAATAAACCGTGGCCCGCATCATGGGTGTTAGCGGTATTTCCTATCCCATTAAATAATGTAATAAAGTTATGGACACCTTTTAAATCATCATCGGTTTCTACAGTATCAATAGTATAACTGATATTCATAAATGATTTATCCATATCTATCCCATTGATGTAGTCTGGGACTTCAAAATCAAATAAATTTTGGGTTTTTGAGATAGTGGCCTGATTGCTCTGGACAATTATATATGACATTTTATAAAATAATAAAATATAATTAATTTATTTATTTATTTTTTTTTAAGTCCCATAAGAGCCTCCTATACTGGCTATTTTCTTAATAGTAGGGGCATCGGGTAATTTTGGGCCTTTTTCAAATGCCGAGGCTACTAAACTACCAATCCCAGCGGCGACTGTTAGTCCATCGGTGATGGCCCCGAGTCCTGGAATTTCTTGGTCTATAGCATCTAATCCTAATAAACCTTTAGCGGCCCCTCCTAATAAAGCAGATGCCCCACGTGCCGAACCACCTAACATAGATGCTCCACCTAATACTCTACTTGCGATTGATGCTGCTCCTTCACCTTGAATACTCATTTTATAATATTATAATATATATTTTTCTATATTAATTTAAGATTTTTTAATCATCTTCAAATTTACCCCCACCAAATCCAAAATTTTCAAATCTAAGACTATTATAATCCAATCCATCGTTTTCTGGTGCTATATCTTCTTGTTCAGGTTGCTCTATAGCAGCTGGTCTAGGTTCTAATGAAGGTAATGTTGGTAATTCTTGTGCGAAATTAATTTTAGGCCTAGCGGGGGCGGGTGTGCTACTTGTTGATGATGGTGGTCGTGGCCCACCAAATCTCTGCTGAAGACTTTGAATAAGGCGTTGTGGTGCTGCTCTAACGGCGGCAGTCGCTTCCTCAAATGTAGGCAGACCACCTCCAAGATGACTAATATCTACACTACCAGCATTTAGACTACCAACCGAACGAACTGACCGACTACCACCATCTAAAAATTTATTCTTAACTGTTGCGGGCCCAACAGAGGGGCGTTGAACCGACCAACTACTAGTTCTACCTGTTTCGGCAGGTTCTCTAGCGGCGAGTGTTGAAGCATAAGCGGTTTTTGCTTTTTGTAGTGCCGCAACCGACGCTTTTCTTTTAACGTCAAATGCTAATTTTGCTTGGACGGGGTCTATTCTAGCTGCCTTTGGTATTCTATAAACGGGTCTAGGTTTTCTAGGGACGATTACATTCCCACTTCTATCTAACGGATTTGATGGCCCAGCAGATGGAGCAGGGGCGGCAGATTGTCTTGATAACTCTTCAGGTGACAATAGAAAATCCGCATTAGCAGCATCCATACTACCCCCTGAGGCACGGGCTCCTTCAGCAACCTGTTGAGGGCCTGCCGCGCTTCTAACAACTCGTTCTCGTTCATCAGCAACGGCGGCAGTAGTGGATTCAGCTCCTTGTTTTGTCGCAGCACCCGCCGACCGAGCTCTTTTTTTTAATAAATCCGCCTTTAAGTCAGCGGCTCTCTTAGCAGCAGCCACCGCCTCAGCAGCAGCACCACCAGCTCCTTCAACAACACTCGCCGCCCGTTCCCTTACAGCAGCAGCACCAGACTGAAGACTACCAGTACCACTTTCAACAACACTCGCCGCCCGTTGGGCTAGAGCAGCAGGGGCAGCCGCAGCACCAGCAGCAGCATCAGCAGCAGCACCAGCAAAATTAGAAGACCCCACTGCTCTTTCCGCTAATCTGGCCTTTTCCTGGGCGGCAGCAAGAGCAGCACCCCCAAGTCGTCCTCCAGAAGTTGCCGCATCACTAGCAGAAGAAGTAGCATGTTCAAATAGCGACCTAGATTTTCCTTTAAGATTTCTCCACCCCGCCGCTATAGCACTACCATTAGATGAACTAGCACTTGTCGCCCTACTACTACCTGCCGCTCTCAACGCCGCCATTCTTGCCCTCGTCCCTGCTTCATGTTGTCCCCCTAATGCCCGAGCGGCGGCCTCTGGATTAGCAAATGTAGCACGAATATGACTTTGAATAGCATCTGATTGACCATTAGGGAAAATTCTACCCAATACGTCTTGTGGAATACTGGGTCGTTGTGTAGCAAAATGACGAACTACACCAGTAAGACCACCTTTTTGGTGAGCTCTAACCGCATCAAAAATAGCATCACCATGTTTCATCACTTCAGGCCCAAGAGCGTGATGTAATAAGTGATGACCTATTTTTCCTAAGCGACCACTACCTAATCCAGCCTGAATTAACTCCATACCAGCAGTATCTAGGAGTTCATCTTTCTTACGTTTATCAGCCTCAGCAACCATAATTTTATCACTATACTTACTCATCTGGGCATTCATAGCAGCATTATGGGAATTCATTAACGCAGATAATTGATCCATTTATATTATATTATAAATAAATAAAATTATCTCTCTATAATAATAATGAAAAAAATTAATATTCTTAAGGTCAGGGACGATGCCGAAAAATACTATACAAAAAAAAAACAAATCTTTGACCTACCGATGAAACTAGCAATTATCGGGGCCAGTCAGCGGTCGGGAAAGACCAACTGGATAATCAACGCTTTAGGGCGTGATAAGTTATATGGTAAGGACTTTAAACCTGAAAACATCTATATATTTAGCCCAAGTTTAAAGTCTAACAAGTGGGTAAGATTCATAGAAGCAAAAGAAATACCTGAAGAAAATTTATTTAGTGAATTGAATGAAGGAGAGTTGGAGGAATTATATGAAGACGTAGAAGACCAGTATAATGAAGCCGTAGATGATAGAAAAAAACCTCCTAATAAGATTGTTATTTTTGATGACCTTGGCTTTGGGGGAGCATTAAGAGGTAAAAGTAAGTTCGGGATTATTGATAAATTAGTAATGAATGGTCGCCATTTTAATTTGTCATCGGCATTCTTAGTTCAGTCCTATAAACAACTACCGCCAGACGTTAGAGGTAATTTAAGTGGTTTAGTGGTATTTAATCTGTCTACAAGGGAGTTAGAAAGTGTTATCCACGAGCATAACTATTTGGAAAGTTCTAAGGCCTTTATGAAGTTATTTAGGGCAACAACGAAAAAGAAACATAGTAATTTTATAATAAATTATTCTAATAATCCTGAAAATTTATATATGGATATGAATTTTATACCTGTCAAGATGATAGAATAAAAATAGTTGTATATAGTATAATGCTCAACCTGATTACCAATGCTCAAAAGTTTAAAGATGATGACTATGAAACAACAAAAGAAATATTAGAACTATTAATACCTTATATTAAGGATTTTAATAAAATATACGACCCTTTCTACTGTGCTGGACGAGTTAAAAAAAATTGGGAAGAGTTAGGGAAAAAATGCTATAATGAAAAATTAGACGCTTTTGATAGAGAACCCCCTCAAGACTTTGATATAACTATTAGTAATATACCATTTAGTATGAAGGAAAAATGTATGAAACTATTTTTTGATTTAAAAAAACCATTTGTAATTCTAATGCCTGTTTCGGCAATTGGTAGTAAATGGATTAGTAAATATTTTGATAAACTACAATTTATAATACCTCATAAGCGTTTAAATTTTTCTAAGAATGGTAAAATGGGTGTGGGGGCGTGGTTTGATACATGTTTCTATTGTTATGGTTTAAATCTTAAAAAAGATATTATAAAGTTATAAAATAGTTGTATATAGTATATGCCTAATATTAAAGATGGATTTCATTACACCCCAATAGAAATAACAAAAGAATTAATTAAAGATATAGATTTTATTGATGGTGAAACAGTTTTAGAAACTTGCCGAGGCGGTGGAGCGTTTTACGATATACTACCAGATAATATAGTTAAGGATTGGTGCGAGATTGATATGGGAAGGGATTTCTTTCAGCATACTACACCTACGGATATATCAATAGCAAACCCCCCCTATCAAGTTGAGATTGATGGAAAAAGAAAAAATATTATTATTAAATGGATGAATCACCAATTTAGTATAACTAATAAAGAATGTTGGTTCTTATTAAATGGTTCTATGTTTAGCAGTATGACCCCTATTAGATTAAATAAATGGAAAGCGTTAGGCTGGAAAATCTGCTTTATGAGAATACTAAATATTAAAAAATGGTATGGTCGTTATTATTGGGTATGTTTCAGTAAGACTAAACCGAGCATAATTAATTTCTAATAAAAAATAATTCTAATATTAGATTTTGTTTAAAAATTTTAGACAAAAAATAATTATTTACCACTTACGTCGCATTTTTTTAAAAGTGGATTGGTATTCTAATGGAGGGGGGATAGCAATAGGGGGACTAGGTTTCATTCTAGGGGCAGGAGGAGGAGGAGTATTAACTACCCTAGGCTCTTCTTTTATTTTTGGCGTAGGCGGTTTTTTTTCTCTAACTTCCTTTTTCGGTGAGGGGGGTGGGGTTACGTCATATTTTTTATTTTTTTTATCTTGGAATTCTTCATTTGACACTTCTTTAGTTGGAGTTTCAGCAGGGGGTTCTTCTTTAACCTCTACTACTTTAGGGGGAGATTTTAATTTTGCTTGTTTCTCTGCTAATTTCTTTTTTCTATTTGCTAATGCTGTGGCGCGACCTTTTTTTAACTGAGCCCTAAGTCTTTTTTTAGTGTCTTCACTAACTACTCGTTTTTTTCTAACCTTTTTTTCTTTAAGAGGTTTTGGATCAATATCATTTTCAAATACTTCTTCCATTTCTAATATAATAATAGAAAAAAATTTATTGAGATTTACCTGGTTTGAATAATAGGGTCATAGAATTAAATCCTAAGACCTCAACCTGAGAACCGTCAGTCTGTAATAATCTAGCACGGATATTTCTTAAGACTAATGGGTGAGAGTTATTCATTTCTAAAAACATCGGGAAGTTGGGTTGGAATAATATCTTATCATCACTATCACTTTCGGGAATAACAGCAAGTATATTTTTACGCTGTCCTGTTTTACCATCATAACCCTCGCACGTTCCAGTCATTAATTCAACATAAAATCCTTGACCTTTAACGCCCTGACCAAATAAGTCGTCAGCACCCCAAGCGTATTTCGTAGCCTCTTTCGCTGTTCTATCGGTAGTCATATTTTTCATTGTAGAGTTACTGTATCCTAAGAACTGTCCTATCGGTGTAGAATTTCTAAAATCCAAATTTACAACAGGTAGTTCTCCCTTATTTTGAAGACCACGTGTCCCGTTAGTTTTTGTAATGACATCGTAATTTTTATTAGCAATAATAGAATAGGGGTCTGGCGATAATTGGATTTCATTAACAACCGTGTTAGCAGCTGGGCCTAAAAATAGAACAAATGGATACAGTGGTGAATTATCTTCACTTCCTAGGTCACCGTGATCTATTTCATTATAATCACCAACAAAATTCCCATTAGAAGTAACAATTAATCCACCTGTTCCATCAGCGAGGTAATGAACTCCCATAATTGTTCTTCCTGTCCCTTGGTCGTTACTTTGGAATCCAAATAAACTATCTGCGGCAATATTATTTCCTAGATCATCTTCGGCCTCGTCTTCATTATCCCCACCATATACATTTGCCTTTATTCCTAAATACGGAACATGGATACCCATAAATATATCAGCGTCACCGACAT
>TARA_R110002167_G_scaffold8799_4_pt1 | contig 14070 bp, 12 predicted proteins | sample TARA_R110002167 | Tara Oceans TARA_R110002167 (sample SAMEA4398238) | marine metagenome | biome: Polar Biome; feature: [MES] marine water layer (ENVO:01000295) within the mesopelagic zone...; material: water (ENVO:00002006), including particulate matter (ENVO:01000060) such as...... | reverse complement strand
CCCCAACCACCTTCACAATACAGTTGATATGCTTTAGCAAAACCATCAGGTGTTGTTACATCGCCGTTAGACCATGTTGCACCTTGTTCATCACTATTACGATTTAAAGGGGCAATAACTTCAGAAGTTAACTTAGCCCCTTCTGACAAAATGGCATCGGCGGTGTCTTTATCAATCAGCTCTGCCACAGCAGGCATGGTTGCCCATAACTGCTCGGCTTTGAAAACTTCATGTAACAAAAATTGCATATCACGCATCGGCGCTTGATAATTACTCATTATTCGTACTCACCTTTTACTTAAATATTTATATCGACTAACAAAAATACAGCGATTACATGTTGCGACGATACTGACCGCCAGCTTCAAACAATGAACTCACAATTTGACCTAATGAACAAACTTTACAAGCGTCCATCATTAATTCAAAAATGTTTTCATGTTTAATTGCTGCGGTTTGTAAACGCTTAAGTAATACTTCTACTTCTGCTTCATTAGCTTTATTTAAACTGGCTAACATCTCAATTTGATAAGTTTTTTCTTCTTCTGTGGCGCGGATAACTTCTTCAGGCACAACGGTTGGCGAGCCCGTTGAGCTTAAGAAAGTATTTACCCCAATAATTGGGAATTCACCTGAATGTTTTAAGTGCTCGTAATGCATACTTTCTTCTTGAATTTTGCCACGTTGGTACATAGTTTCCATCGCACCAAGTACACCGCCACGTTCGTTAATACGATCAAATTCAGTTAACACCGCTTCTTCAACTAAGTCGGTTAACTCTTCAATAATGAAAGCACCTTGAATTGGGTTTTCATTTTTCGACAAACCTAATTCACGGTTAATAATTAATTGAATCGCCATCGCACGTCGAACACTGTCTTCAGTTGGCGTGGTAATCGCTTCGTCATAAGCATTAGTATGCAAAGAGTTACAGTTATCATTTATCGCGTAAAGCGCTTGCAATGTCGTACGAATATCATTGAAATCAATTTCTTGTGCATGCAATGAACGACCTGATGTTTGAATGTGGTACTTCAACATTTGTGCACGCGCATTGGCACCGTACTTATTCTTCATTGCTTTTGACCAAATACGACGAGCCACTCGACCAATTACTGCGTACTCAGGGTCAATACCATTTGAGAAGAAAAACGATAAGTTAGGACCAAACTCGTTAATATCCATGCCACGGCTTAAGTAATATTCTACAAAAGTAAAACCGTTCGCTAAAGTTAATGCCAACTGGGTAATGGGGTTAGCGCCGGCTTCAGCAATATGATAACCAGAAATAGACACTGAGTAGAAGTTACGCACGCCTTTGTCGATGAAATACTCTTGTACATCACCCATTAAGCGCAAGGCAAATTCAGTGGAGAAAATACAAGTATTTTGCGCTTGATCTTCTTTTAAGATATCCGCTTGAACTGTGCCACGTACTAAGGTTAAAGTTTTTGCTTTTATCGCTTGATAAACTTCTGGCGGCAATACTTGATCGCCAGTAACACCAATAAGCATTAAGCCTAAACCGTCATTACCTTCAGGTAATTCACCTTGATAACTTGGGCGTGCACAGCCTTTCTTTTTATAAATTTTAGCAATAGTGGCGTTAACTTCTTTTTCTAAGCCATTTTCGACAATAAAGCGTTCACATTGTTGATCAATCGCGGCATTTAAGAAGAAACCCAATAACATCGGCGCCGGACCATTAATGGTCATTGAAACTGAGGTCATAGCATGCGCTAAATCAAAACCCGAGTAGAGTTTCTTCGCATCATCTAAACAACAAATAGAAACACCAGCATTACCTATTTTTCCATAAATATCAGGACGAATAGCAGGATCATTACCGTATAAGGTTACAGAGTCGAACGCTGTTGATAAGCGTTTAGCTGGCATACCTTTCGAAACATAATGAAAACGACGGTTTGTACGTTCCGGGCCACCTTCACCCGCGAACATACGTGTTGGGTCTTCACCTTCACGCTTGAATGGGAATAAACCGGCAGTATAAGGAAATTCACCTGGTACATTTTCTTGCAAGTTCCACTTAAGAATGTCACCCCAACCTTGGTACTTAGGCATACTTATTTTTGGAATAGCGCTACCAGACAACGACGTTGAATGCGTTTGGATAGCAAGTTCTTTATCACGTACTTTAAATTTAAATTCAGGGTCTTTATAACGTTGAACTTTAGTGGCCCATTGCTCAAGTAGTAATTTGTTTTTAGGATCTAAGTCTAACTCGACATGGGTATATAATGCTTCAAGTTGAGCAACTAAACCTGAAGACACCTCGGTTTCGGTTTCTTTTGCTGTTTCAATGGCTTGATGAATACCATAAAGTTTTTGTGCAACGGTTGTTTGCTTTTCAACCCAAGCATCGTACCCACGGTTACTTTCTGATATTTCAGATAAGTAACGAATACGGTTACCCGGTATCACACTACTCTTGTTTGCTAGTGTGCCTTCAGTAGATAACAGATCTCCAACCGTTAAGCCTGATTTAGTATTTAGCTCAGTGATCACCGCATTATAAAGTTCAGTCATACCACGGTCATTAAATTGAGACGCGATAGTGCCATATACAGGTACTTCATCATCACCGGCTTCAAACATGCCACGGTTACGTTTATATTGTTTTTTCACATCACGTAAAGCATCCAATGCGCCACGCTTATCAAATTTATTCAACGCGATAATGTCAGCAAAATCTAACATATCGATTTTTTCTAACTGTGTTGCTGCGCCGTATTCTGGTGTCATAACGTATAACGACACATCTGAATGCTCTTCAATTTCAGTATCTGACTGGCCAATACCTGAGGTTTCTAAAATAATTAAATCAAAGTCAGTCGCTTTTAAGATATCTAGGGTGTCATGCACATAAACTGACAAAGCTAAATTTGATTGACGCGTTGCTAACGAGCGCATATATACACGGTCGTTATTTACTGCATTCATACGAATACGGTCACCTAGCAAGGCACCACCAGTTTTACGTTTTGACGGGTCAACTGAGACAATCGCTATTTTGCTATCTTCAGTTGCCATTAAAAAGCGGCGAATAAGCTCATCAACTAATGATGATTTACCAGCACCACCGGTACCTGTAATACCCAATACGGGCGTTTTACTTACCGCGGCAATTTTGCGAATTTTTTCAAGGTCGGTTTTGTTTTCTTGTGGTGCGTTTTCTGCTGCAGAAATCAAACGAGCAATCGCTTGCTTTTTATCCTGCAGTGGCACATCTTTCTTTAAATTGGCGACATCATCTTTTTTAACGTTGATGCCAGTTTTAAAATCGCAACGTTCAAGCATATCGTCAATCATGCCAAGCAGACCTAGGGCACGACCATCATCTGGCGAATAAATACGAGTAATGCCGTAATCTTGTAGCATTTTAATTTCATCAGGCAGTATGACACCGCCACCACCGCCAACAATACGAATATGCTCACAACCACGTTCTTTTAACAGGTCATACATATATTTGAAATATTCATTATGACCCCCTTGATAAGATGTCATCGCGATAGCATTGGCATCTTCTTGAATAGCCGTATTTACCACTTCTTCAACACTACGGTCATGACCAAGATGAATAACTTCTGCACCACTTGATTGCAAAATTCTACGCATGATATTAATAGCCGCGTCGTGGCCATCAAATAAAGATGCCGCCGTAACAATACGGATTTTGTTTTTTAACTGATATCTTTCAGTATTCATCTTTTACTCTCTTATTTATCAAAACCGCTTTTTCATAACGCCTATTTAACTTATACGTAATAAGTTCACAGTAATAAATTTACTGAGCGAAACACGACGTTATCGAAGCAATAATTATCTCAGCCCTTACAACTTATGAAGCCTTACAGCCCTAGTTTTAGTCGCAAAAGTTAATAATGGAAACTCAATGATAAAATTAAACCACACTAAAAATGTAATGAACATTGATTTTATTGTTAATTTAATGGACTATACTGTGATTAGACCACTCAATAAAAATATAAAACAACTTAGGATAAAATGTTAAATAGCACATTAAAAAATCCCGCTGATATTCGCTTGTTTATTCCGGTATTTTTATTGAAAAAATTATCAAAACATCGCTTAACCGATGGCTTGTATCCCATATCGCTCGGCATAACGCAAGCCAATAACAATTACAAACTTCAGCAAATGAATAGCCATTGCCACAGCTTGATCTACTGTTTGTCTGGATCGGGTAAATTAGCGTATCAAGGGAAGGAAAGAGTCATAAAACGTGGCGATCTTGTTATTATCAACCCCAACACACCGTTTACTTTTACGTTGAGTAAAACGAAAAAATCCTCGAAGCAACTTAGTCATGGTGAAAAACAATTAAATAGTCGTGACAACAAAAATACAGACAATATTGTTTACTGGATCAACTTCACCGGTACGCTAGCACAAGATTTTGCAGAGCGATTATTAATGAAGATGGATAATGGTGTGGCACATGTGGGGGTGTTAAAAAATATTGTCAGCGATTTCGATCATTTATTGGCGCTAGGCGCACGTGGCTACACGGCAACAAATGTCATCCATGCCGTACATATTTTGCAACAAGCTTTGAGTTTTCTCGCCCTACAGTTACGTTTAACCATGTTTAATAATAGCTCCAGCTTTGATCTAGAAGCGGTAGAAGCTTTAATGCGCAACAGTTTGCATCAAGAATTAAGCTTAGACACGCTAGCCCATTATAGTCAGCTATCAAAATTTCATTTTGCGAAAAAATTCAAAGAGCTAACCGACAGCTCTCCTATTCAACACTTTATCAATATGAAAATTCAACATGCTTGTTCGCAACTTGATAACAGTGACATTGCTATTAAAGATATTGCTAGTGGACTTGGCTACAGCGACCCGTATTATTTTTCTAGGCTATTCAAAAAATTAGTCGGTATATCACCAAAACAATATCGTGATTCTCGTCATAGTTCATAAAGGCTTCTATTGCTAGCGACTGACAATGGTTACTGATAAGATTGCAGAGCTTGGTTGTAGAGCTTGGTTGTAGAGCTTGCAAATAGACGGATCTATCCCAACATACTAAGCACTGATGCGTGTTACCAATAATTAATGGTTAGTCTTAATTTTTACCGTATTTTATTCAGAGTCGATACCTATACCCAAACCACTTGCTGAATCCCGCATCTTCAAGTGGCTTGGGTATACATCTAACGATTTACCTCTAGTTGTCTTCAGATAATAACTTACAGTTACAACAGACAAAAAATAATGAAAGCGACAATAATGGCAAAAATAAAATGGCAAAAGTAACAAATAAAGCAATTTTTAGTAGTAGAGTTTTCTCTATCAATTATGTCACCTATCAGACTAACCATAGCGTGATGAAGCATAGCGACCCTGTACAACAAGGCCGATATTACAAACTTAATTTTGTCTTAGTACAGCCCAAATCTGGTGGTGTTTTTGAATGCTCGAACTGTATTATAAATTTATTTGATCGGGTTTATTTATTTCGTCCGGATAAGTACGAGCACAGTGTCTCAAAAATTGAATCCGGTAAACGGGTGCTATTGAGTTTTGCCCTGAATATATAGCTAATCTTAACTTTTATTTACTCGCTATTAGTTCTGCACTAACGCTAATTAACTCAGAATCACTAAAATAGTTAATCAAACACTCAATAATGTTATCAATTATTAAGACTTACTTGCTAACATTCTCATCCAGTACTTTATAGTGAAGACAGTACTAGGTAAAATGGCTGATTAGTCTACTCACGTTATATTATAAAGTTATTTAGCTTTAATTTTTAACCGTTCATTTGAGGCTAGAAACTTAATTAACGGCTAGTTTTATTAATGTTACTTAATTTCTGCTCTTGAGTTTCACTGACTTGTCTCTCGCTTAAAAGGAACGCAATTTGGATATCAACACGGCAAAATCAGTTTTACAAAATATTTTTGGTTACGCTGATTTTCGGCATCAACAAGCGAAAATAATTAGTGAATTAATCCAAGGAAATGACGTTTTTACGCTTATGCCAACCGGTGGTGGAAAGTCATTATGCTATCAAATACCGGCGATAGTGCGTGATGGCGTTGGTATTGTAGTGTCACCGCTTATCGCATTAATGAAAGATCAAGTTGATGCTTTGAACTTACAAGGTGTAAAAGCAGAGTTTTTAAACTCATCACAAGACCATGAAGAACAAAATCGTGTAGAACAGCTCATAAAATCAGGTAACGTCGATTTATTGTACGTAGCGCCAGAAAGATTATTAAGTGATTATTTTCTTAGTCTTATTGATAATATCACTATTGCACTATTTGCCTTTGATGAAGCGCACTGTGTTTCACAATGGGGTCACGATTTTAGGCCTGAATATCAACAACTTTCTATTATCAGTCATCGATATCCCCACACACCTAAAATTGCCTTAACAGCAACCGCAGATATGAGAACCCGAGACGAAATTGTTCAGGTATTAAATTTAAATGCTGCTAAAATTTTCGTCCATAGTTTTGACAGACCTAATATTCAATATCGTATTAGTGAACAAAAGAATAGCAAAGAACAGCTATTAAAGTTTATCAATGCCGAGCATAACAACGACGCAGGTATCGTTTATTGTCTTTCAAGAAAGTCAGTTGAAACCACCGCACAATGGCTATCTGAACACGGAAAAGTAGCTTTGCCTTATCATGCGGGTTTAGCTAACCATGTTAAAGATAACAACCAACAACGCTTCCTCAGAGAAGACGGCATTATCATTGTTGCTACCATAGCCTTTGGTATGGGTATTGATAAGCCCGATGTTAGGTTTGTCGCGCATTTAAACTTACCTAAAAGTATCGAAGCCTACTATCAAGAGACCGGGCGTGCAGGCCGTGATGGCATGCCAGCAAATACTTGGTTAGCTTATGGTATGCAAGATGTCATTAAACTTAAGCAAATGAACAGTCAAAGCAATGGCAATGAACAGTTCAAGTTTATTACTCAACGAAAAATAGATGCTCTGCTAGGTTATTGCGAAGTGAGTGATTGTCGTCGACAAGTGCTACTACACTATTTCGGTGAAACGTTAGCACAGCCTTGTGGAAATTGTGATAATTGCTTGAATCCGCCAGTGACCTGGGATGGCACAGCTGCCGCTAGAAAAGCACTTTCTACCGTTTACAGAACAGGTCAAAGGTTTGGTGTTGGCCATCAAATTGATGTACTGCTCGGTAAAACAACCGCTAAAATTACTAACTTAAATCACCAGCTACTTTCTACTTTTGGTATTGGTAATGAGCATACAGCCGCTGAATGGCAAACGGTTTTCAGACAACTCATTTCAATGGGTTATTTAGCGGTTGAAATGGACTATGGCGCTTTAAAATTAACGGAAAAATCTCGACCGTTATTAAAAGGTGAATGTGCTATACAGCTTAAGGTACAAAAATATAGTAAAGCAAAACCGACGCGAAAATCGAAACAAGCTAACGATAGTCATTTATCTGCACAAGAAGAAGCCATATTTGAACAGCTTAAACAGCAGCGGGCATTATGGGCAAAAGAAAGAAATGTCCCATCATTTGTTGTTTTTCATGATGCTACCTTGATGGATATCGCCAAATTAAATCCCAAAAATGCAGAGCAGCTGTTAGACATTAATGGTATTGGTAAAACAAAGCTTGAGCTTTATGGGACAAAGATTATGGCGTTATTAAACTAGCCCAAATAGCACTATTATTGATATGGGAGCTGAGTTTTTAATTTAGTGTTTGGGTGCGTTACTTAAGTCAATGTTTAGCAGCATTGATCTAACATTACTAATGAAAGCTTACCTTTAAGATAAGCGTTCATAATGTCGATACCTATGTTACTAGCTACTGCTGTTTTGTTGTATACCCAAAACACTTGGGTATATAAGCTCATACTTACTTAGCGATGTTGCCAACTTTAGTATGATTAAAACAGTTATGCTCGGGCTGAAAAAGCAATGACTTTAGGCAGTATTATCCTAAACTTACTTCCTTGTTCAAGCACACTAGTCATATCAATTGAGCCTTGCAGACTTTCTGTCATAATATTGCGGCTAATACTTAAGCCAAGCCCCGTATTACCTTCACTTCAATTAGTTGTAAAAAATGGGTCAAAAAGAGCCTCTATATTTTTTTGCTCGACCCCGACACCGTTGTCTTGAATAAAAACATGCACGTTATCATTTGCTTCATTAATTTTTACCGTGATGAGCTTATTATCATTAACAACATCTTTAGGAAAAGCATGAATTGAAGCATTAGTGATCAAATTAGATAACACTTGAGCTAATTTACTCGTGCATGTGGTGATAATAATGGGCTGCTCAGGTAGTTCTAACTTCACTGAAATTGATTTTTTATTTAACATCGGCATCAAACTATTGATCAATTAATGAATCCATGTCGAGAGCATAAACTCTCGAATATCATCAGTACTTCTATCGACCGCTACCTCTTTAAAACTGTGTACCAACTCAGCAGCCCGATGTAAATTAAAATTCATCGCTTTAACTGAAGATAAAATTGTCGTGAAACCAGCGCTTAAATCCTCTTTAAATAGGGTGCTATTATTTAATTTTTCATGCAACTTATAGGAAGTTTCTTCAACCACTGAAGCTCCCAAAATAGCAACGCCCAATGGCGAGTTAATTTCATGCGCCACTCCAGCAACGAGTAAACCCAATGCAGCCATTTTTTCTTTAGCAATAATTTCTTTTTGTGTTAGCTCTAACTGTTTCAGAGCTGTACTTAAAGAAGAAGTACGCTTCATCAGCTTCAAGAACAATATCCCATTTATCGTTAGCTGTGCTCGTGATAGCTTTAGTGAAACCCTGTAAGCCTGTGACCAAGAATTACGCATGACTCATATTAAATATACTCGCAATTTGCGTTAAAATACCTTTAAAAATTAACAAGGACAGTCACTCTAAATATTTAGAGTGACTGTCCTTTTTGCGTGGTTTATGGGTACTATTGCTTGCACTTCTTAAAAGGCTAAAGGGGAATAAAAAGGGTCAGAGCCGTTTTAAGTCTTAAAAAAAAGAATTACAAGACCCCAACTTTAAAAATTTCATTAGTTTTTATAGCGCTATGAAAAATAATTAATCTTTAGAAGTGTGCAATCATGCTGATAAAAACACCTTTAATTTCAGAGTCGCTAAATAAATCCTCTGAACTTTTAAATTCCATTTTCACGGTTCTATACCCGAAGGTCACGTTAAAATCTATCATCTGGCTGTCAATTAAATCGTACATTAAGCCAACTTGATAGTCAGAAATTGTACGGTCACCTTTCAATAAAAAATCACCTTGGGCAAATACACTGAGCCCGGTTAGCGGCAAGCCAATATTGGAGGCAATATAGAGCATAGGCTCAATATCGTTAGTTTTTATTTCATTTGTAAAAATATCGTTACGTGTAAATGTATAAGGGTTACCAAATATATCACTCCAATCATTAACCGTCGTAATATCCTCAGTAACCGTGATAGCACCATCAAAATTCCTGGCAGTTAAACCTAAGTCTAATGAAAAGGAACGATTATCTAATAATTGATAATATAACGTGTAATCGACATAACCGACATTGAAACGGGTCTCAACATCGCTATCAATACGAGTTTCATGAACGATTTGAGACGTACCTTCAGTGAAGCTGAACTCTTTCGTTGAATTAGTTTGGCTGCTGGTATCAAAATTAGTATACGAAATGCGTAAATTTGGTAGCAAAGGAAAAGGGTGCTCAACGGCAACAAAGAAACTACTTTGTTGTTCATTTTTATAGTTAAAATCAATTAGTGCACTTTCTTTACCAAACCCTCCAGTGAATTCACTTTGCCAGATTTGGCCGCCTAGATATAAACCTACAGTATCTGCTTGTACGCTAGCCGTAAAAAGTGCAGCAAGCGTTGCTACAAAAGCATTTTTAAACATCATACTATCATCCTTGTTTACGCATTGTGACTATATAAATGGGTTAGTATACGGTAAGCCAAATTAAGAAAATCTAGCACCTAAATAACAACTTTAAAATCAAATTATTATGGATCGACTGGTACAAATAAACTTCAGATTTTAATAATGAAGTAAAAAGAGAACCACCTATATTTTAGACGATCTTAACCAATATTAACTAAACACCTACCCTTTAATAAAAAATTTATAGATTAAAATCAATAAGATAAAAAACAAAATTTTTGTATTTCTTGGCTAGATGATTACTTCCGATTAGGCTCAAATAAATCATACTTTGGTAACTTAGCATCTAATTCTTCCCAGTTTGCTTTTGACGAAACAAAGTTATGAGAAATAGGTCGTTCAATAATATCAGAATCTAAAATTCCCAGTCTTATCCGGTAACGAGAGGGATCTTGTTCATTAGAACTATAAACAGGTGAACCGCAGCGAGCACAAAAGTGTCGATTTCTACCCGGTTTGAAAGAGAATTGACTTAAATTATCTTTACCTAATGTAATTTCAAAATCAGTCACATTGATGAACCCATTAGTTGCAAAGGCAGTTCCACTATTTTTTCTACATAAAGAACAATGGCAGTGAATAATATCGCTGATTTCACCTGTGATTTTTATTTCGATTTCACCACACAAACATTTTCCAATATACATAGTTCAATATTACTCCGGTTCTCTAATACTCTAAATAAGCATAAATTGAGCGTTGATATAACAAGCACAATACCCCTTTAAACGCTTGGATCAAAAAAGCCCACATCATTGTGGGCTTCAACTTAAATGATTGTCTTACATCATTTCAATTGCGATCGCCGTCGCTTCACCACCACCAATACATAACGATGCTAGGCCTTTACTTAAGCCTCTATTCTTCAAGGCGTGAATTAATGTCACCATAATACGTGCGCCACTAGCACCTAACGGATGACCTAGTGCACAAGCACCACCGTTAACATTCACTTTTTCAACATCTAAGTCTAATGCTTTAATACCTAACATAGTTACCATGGCAAAGGCTTCGTTGATTTCAAATAAATCAACGTCTGCTGCTGTCCAGTTAGCTTTCGCTAAAACTTTTTGCATAGCGCCTACTGGGGCGACGGTAAATTCTGCAGGTTTTTGCGAATTAGTTGCATGTGCAACAATTTTACAGAGTGGTGTTAAACCACGTTTTTTTGCTTCTGATAACTTCATCATAACTAATGCCGCGGCGCCATCAGAGATTGAGCTTGAGTTAGCGGCAGTAATAGTACCGTCTTTTTTAAAGGCTGGACGCAAGCTAGGAATTTTATCCGGACGTGCATTACCTGGCTGCTCATCAATATCGAAAACCGAATCACCACGACGAGATTTAATCGTTACTGGCGCTATCTCATTAACGAATGCACCACTAGCTATCGCGGCATTGGCACGTTCTAAAGAACGAATCGCGTAAGCATCCATATCTTCACGGCTAAATGCTGACTGATCAGCAGTTTCTTGTGCGAAACAACCCATGGCAACACCGTCATAAGCATTTTCAAGACCATCTGTCATCATATGATCAAGTACTTGACCGTGCCCCATTTTAATACCTGAACGCCCTTTAGGTAATAAATGCGGCGCATTGGTCATACTTTCCATGCCACCAGCAATAGCGATATCAATTGAACCTGCTAATAATGCATCATGTGCTTGCATTGCCGCTTTCATACCTGAGCCACAAACTTTATTAATTGTGGTACAAGCCGTAGAAAGATCTAAGTCGGCTTCTAATGCAGCTTGGCGTGCAGGTGCTTGCTTTAAGCCAGCAGGCAATACACAACCCATGATCACTTCATCTACTTGATCATTGGATAAATTTGCCGCTTGCATAGCACCACGAATAGCCGTGGCCCCTAAAGTGGTAGCACTAACTGCTGATAAACCGCCCATAAAACCACCCATAGGGGTACGTTTAGCAGCAACAATAACGATAGGATCTTGAGTTGACATAAGGCTCTCCGACAATGTGTTGTTCGACATAACTCGATATTTGTTAGATAAATGAAGACAAACATCGATAAGAATTGCGCAACAGATTACCCCATATTTTGCTTTACGCCAACGTAAACTTTATGGTTCTTTAGTCTTACAAGATAAATTTTTCGCTAAATTGACCACCATTCTTTACAGCAGCATAAGCAATTAACTCTTCACGTATGACTCAGTTATTTGAAAATGACATAACCTCGCACTGGCACTTTACGTTAACGTAAACTTATTGTAAGGTATCCAATAGATGAAAAAGCGAGTTAACTGTGAGTGATAACAATGAGCAATAAGAATCCAGTCACCTACTCTATTGGCGAATTAGCCCGAGAATTTGACATTACTACCCGCAGTATACGTTTTTATGAAGATCAAGGCTTGATACTGCCAACTCGTAAAGGTCAAACAAGAATTTATAACCAAAGAGACAGAGTTCGACTAAAGTTAATTCTGCGTGGTAAACGCTTAGGGTTTTCATTAGCAGAAACCGGTCGTTTGTTTGAACTTTATGATGCTGACAAATCAAGTGCGACACAATTGAAAACCATTATGGATTTAATTTCTACTAAGAAAAATGATTTAAATCAGCAACTAGAAGATATACAAGCGGTATTGATTGAGTTGACGGGCTTAGAAAAGAACTGTCAAAACGCATTGGCGTCTATCGATACATAAACAATGAATAAAAAATTAACAGCTAACGCATTGAAGTAAACGCGTTAACACGACCAATAATTATTAAAGGTACTACTATGATTTCTACTTTCTCATCAATGAATTTTAACTTAGGCGAAACGGTTGACATGATCCGCGATACCGTTAACGCATTTGCTCGTGACGAAATTGCGCCGCGTGCAGCACAAATAGATATTGATAATGAATTTCCTAACGACTTATGGCGCAAGTTTGGCGACTTAGGTTTATTAGGTATGACAGTAGATGAACAATATGGTGGTTCTGGTTTAGGTTACTTAGAGCATATGGTTGCTATGCAAGAAATTTCACGTGCATCTGCCTCTGTAGGCTTAAGTTACGGTGCTATGTCTAACCTATGTTTAAACCAGTTAAACAAAAATGGTAGCCATGAACAAAAAGCTAAATACTTACCAAAGCTTTGTACGGGCGAACATATTGGTGCATTGGCGATGTCTGAGCCAAATGCCGGTTCTGATGTTGTTAGCATGAAGCTTTCGGCTAAAAAACAGGGCGACAAATACATTCTTAATGGCAACAAAATGTGGATCACCAATGGTCCTGACGCCAACGTATTTATTATCTATGCCAAAACCGATACCAGTGCTGGCTCTAAAGGTATTACTGCCTTTATCGTTGAACGCGATTACCCTGGTTTTTCTCGTCATCAAAAACTCGACAAATTAGGGATGCGTGGCTCTAATACTTGTGAATTAGTTTTCCAAGATTGTGAAGTACCTGCCGCAAATATTTTAGGTGAAGAAGGCAAAGGTGTTCGCGTATTAATGTCTGGTTTAGATTACGAACGTTTAGTGCTAACCGGCGGTCCGTTAGGCATTATGGATGCCTGTATGGATTTAGTTGTGCCCTACATTCACGACAGAAAGCAATTTGGTCAAGCTATTGGCGAATTTCAATTAATTCAAGGTAAAGTTGCTGATATGTACACGCAAATGAATGCAGCAAAATCTTATGCTTATTTATGTGCCATGGCAGCCGATCGCGGTGAAACCACGCGTAAAGATGCCGCCGGTGTTATTTTATATTCAGCAGAACTTGCAACAAAAATGGCACTAGATGCGATTCAGTTACTTGGCGGTAACGGTTATATCAACGAATTTCCTGCGGGCCGTTTATTACGTGATGCTAAGTTATATGAAATTGGTGCCGGTACCTCAGAAATTCGTCGTATGCTGATAGGTCGTGAACTATTTAACGAATCAGTTTAATTTAACTTTCTCTCATTGCCAATGAGCGCGATTTCTTCGTCATAAATACACATAGGCAACTATGCTTAGTATTTTTTCCTTGAACGCGCGCCATTGGTTTCGAGAAAAGTCGAATGATTCAAAGGTAACGATCATAAAGATTAC
>TARA_R110002167_G_scaffold1878_3_pt1 | contig 14075 bp, 14 predicted proteins | sample TARA_R110002167 | Tara Oceans TARA_R110002167 (sample SAMEA4398238) | marine metagenome | biome: Polar Biome; feature: [MES] marine water layer (ENVO:01000295) within the mesopelagic zone...; material: water (ENVO:00002006), including particulate matter (ENVO:01000060) such as...... | reverse complement strand
CGATTTTGGTTCGATCAAGGAGATGCGCGAGCCGATCGTCGAAGCCAATATGCTGATGCCCAAAGAGTACCTGGGTTCGGTGATCACTCTGTGTATCCAGAAACGTGGGGTGCAGAAGGATCTGAAGTATCTGGCCAGCCAGGTATCGCTAACCTACGAGCTGCCGATGAGCGAAGTGGTGATGGACTTCTTCGATAAGCTAAAGTCGGTCAGCCGCGGTTACGCGTCGCTCGATTACAGCTTCGTCCGCTTTGAGGCGGCCAATCTGTTGCGCCTGGATATCCTGATCAACGGCGAGCGGGTCGATGCGCTGGCGGTGATCATGCATAAAGACCAGGCCGTATCTAGAGGACGGATCCTATGTGAAAAGATGAAGGAATTGATTCCTCGGCAGATGTTCGATGTGGCGATCCAGGCCGCGATCGGCGGCAAAATAATCTCGCGGACAACGGTAAAAGCATTGCGCAAGAACGTTATTGCGAAGTGTTACGGCGGCGATATCAGCCGTAAGAAAAAACTGCTGCAAAAACAGAAAGCAGGTAAGAAACGAATGAAGCAGGTAGGCAACGTTGAGGTGCCTCAAGAGGCTTTCCTGGCTGTATTGAAGATGGATAATTAAACTGATGGATATTGATTTTTCGCTTGTACTGGTCATCGCTGTAGCGGCAACGGGTGCTGTCTGGCTGTTCGATAATCTGGTCTTGGCGCCTAGGCGCAAACCGCTGCTGGCAGCCGCCGAAACGCAAGCGGGTACCAAGCTGGATGCTGATACGCTGGATAAGTTGGTTCCCGAACCCATCTTGGTCGAATACTCAAAATCATTTTTTCCGGTACTGGCGCTGGTGCTAGTGTTGCGATCCTTTCTGATTGAGCCCTTCCAGATCCCCTCGGGATCGATGCTGCCGACATTGCAGATTGGTGATTTTATTCTGGTCAATAAATTTCACTACGGGCTTCGCTTGCCTGTTATCGGCACCAAGGTGATGTCGCTTAATGACCCTGAACGTGGTGATGTGATGGTGTTCAAATATCCCAATGATCCTCGGATTAACTATATTAAGCGGGTCGTCGGTTTGCCCGGTGATCTGATCAGTTATGCCGATAAACGATTGAGTATTAACGGTGTGCCCGTTGCGCTGGAACTGATGGCCGATCTGCCTGAGGGTAATGGCATTAAGCGGCTTTTAAGCGAGCAGCTAGGGGCTATAGAGCATGAAATCTATAATAATTTGACCCTGCCTCGGCCTGCTAAGCAGTGGATTGTTCCCGCTGGTCACTACTTTATGATGGGCGATAACCGGGATAACAGTAATGACAGCCGTTTTTGGGGTTTTGTCCCAGACCGGCTGATTGTGGGTAAAGCCTTTGCGGTCTGGATGCATTGGGAATCTTGGACGAGTCTGCCCAGTTTTCGAAATAACGGCTCAATTCACTAATACTATTCATTACTTACTAACAGCTGGCAGGAGTACAGATGAGGCTTGTAAAGCATAGGCAGGGTGGTTGGTCTTTTCTCAGTTTGCTGGTTTTTTTGTTGGTTGCAGGGGTTTTTGTTTCGATCGGTTTTAAACTGGTTCCTGTCTACACCGACCATGAAACGCTAAAGTCGATTCTGCTCTCTACTCAGAATGATCGGGCGTTGATGGCTAAAACTAAGAACGAAATCGAGCTAAGCCTGACTAAAAAACTACGCATCAATAATATGAAATTGCCCGAGAAATTTCTCAAAATAACCAAGGATAAAGGTGATGTGTTCTTGGATATTGACTACGAAATTAGAATTCCGATCTTTATGAACGTCGATGCCGTGGTTAGCTTTAAAGAACAGTACATAGGTCGTGAACGTTGAGTAACATGATTGCTAAGTTGGGTCGGCGGCTGGGGTACCAGTTTGTTGATCCCGAGCTGGCCGAGCTGGCCTTGACCCACCGTAGCTGCGGTTCCAAGAACAATGAACGGATGGAGTTCTTAGGCGATTCGATTCTGAATTTTGTTATCGCTGATGCCCTGTTCCAACGTTTTCCTACCGCCAAAGAGGGGCAGCTCAGCCGTCTGCGTGCACGCCTAGTCAAGGGCGTCACCTTGGCAGAACTCGCTGAAGAGATGGCGCTGAAGGAGTTCCTTAAGCTGGGTGCCGGCGAGCTGAAGAGCGGAGGCTTTAATCGTCACTCAATCCAGGCCGATAGCGTTGAAGCGCTGATCGGCGCTATCTATCTTGATAGCGGGATGGAACCTTGTCGGGAGCGGATTCTGGCTTGGTACCAGCAGCGCTTGCAGCGGCTGTCGCTGGAGGATACCCAAAAAGATCCTAAAACCCGGTTGCAGGAGTTCCTCCAGTCGCGGCGCAATGAGCTGCCGGTTTACCATCTACTCCGGGTGGAGGGTGAGGCCCATGAACAGCTGTTTTCGATTGAGTGTGAAGTTGCGCTATTAACGAAACGCTGTCCAGGCCAGGGCACTAGTCGCCGCATCGCCGAACAAAAATCTGCCGCTGCCGCACTGGTTGCGCTCGGTGTCGAGAGTGGCTCATGAACGATAAAGATCAGTCTAGCCGTTGTGGTTATGTAGCCATTGTCGGTCGTCCCAATGTCGGAAAATCCACCCTGATGAATCGGATTCTGGGCCAAAAGCTCAGCATCACCTCGCGTAAACCGCAGACGACCCGGCATCAGATCCTGGGTATCAAGACCGAGGGCGATGATCAGGTGGTGTATGTCGATACGCCGGGATTGCATAAGGATTCCGGTAAGGCGATTAATCGCTATATGAACAAAGCCGCCAGCTCGGCGCTGCGTGATGTTGATCTGGTTATCTTCCTTGTCGACCGTAATCGCTGGACCGATGAGGATGAAGCGGTTCTGGATAAGCTCCGCTACAGCAAGATCCCAGTGATCCTGGCGGTCAATAAGGTCGATCGCATTGAGGACAAGGAAGATCTGTTTCCGGTGTTGGCCGATTTGGCGCAGAAGATGGACTTCGCCGAAGTTATTCCGCTATCGGCAAAGCTGGGGCGCAATGTCGAGCAGCTCGAAGGTTGCGTTTTGGCACGCCTTCCTGAGGGCGTGCATCACTTTCCGGAAGATCAAATCACCGACCGTAGCTCAAGATTTTTGGCCGCAGAGCTGGTGCGGGAAAAGATTATGCGCCAGCTGGGTGATGAGCTGCCGTATCAGATGACGGTCGAGATCGAAGAGTTCAGTCATGAGAATAATATCCTCCATATCAGCGCCTTGATCTTGGTTGAGCGCGATGGCCAGAAGCGGATTCTGATTGGCAACAAGGGCGATAGGATAAAGCTGATCGGCCAGGAAGCGCGGATCGATATGGAACGTATGTTTGACGCCAAGGTGATGTTGAAACTCTGGGTCAAGGTTAAGAGTGGTTGGTCTGATGACGAGCGTGCTCTGCGCTCATTGGGCTATGACGACATCGGTTGAGCGGGTAGAGCAGCAACCAGGTTTTGTGCTGCATAGCCGAGCCTATCGCGAGACCAGTGCCTTGGTCGATTATTTTAGCGGGGACTATGGTGTGATTCGCGCTGTGGTCAAAGGGGTTCGCGGCACGCGATCGAAGCAGCGCCATCTGACCCAGCCGTTCCAGTGTTTAGTGCTTAATTGGCAGGGAAAAAGCGAGCTTAAAACTCTGTATCAAGGAGAGCCCGTTGGGCGGACTAATCCGCTTCAGGGGCGAAGTCTCTGGTGTGGTCTGTACCTCAATGAACTGACTTTGCGGTTGCTCCCTCAAGGCGATCCCCAGCCCGCCTTGTTCGCTTATTATCAGCTGGCGCTGGAGCGTTTATCTGATCCGCAACAGCAAGAGATCGTACTGCGTATTTATGAACGCCAGTTACTGCAGTGTTTGGGTTTCGGCCTGGACTTTGATCGCACCTCCTCGGGACAGGTTATAGAAGCAACCGCTCGCTACCATTTCGATCCGCTCCAAGGGTTTGAGTCGACGAGTGACGATTCGGGTTATTCGGGTTCGGTATTAATGGCATTAGCACAGAACGATTATCAACGCCCCGATGTTCGTCGTGCAGCGAAGCGGCTGATGCGTCAGGCCCTAGCGCCGCATCTTGGCGGCCGGCCGCTGCATAGTCGGGAGCTGTTTCAAGGCCTGCGTGCTGGTTTAAGTGCTGCTGAGGTTCATCCGTCATGATCTTGGGTATAGGTACAGATATCGTTCATGTCAGCCGGATCAAAGCCAGTTATGATCGGCTTGGCAGGCGGTTTGCGGCACGTATTCTGACCCCTGAAGAGCTTGAACAGTGGGCGAATCAGAGTCGTCCGGAGGTGTTTTTGGCCAAGCGTTTTGCGGTCAAGGAGGCGGCGTCTAAAGCGTTGGGTACCGGGATTGGCCAGGGGGTCTCCTGGCAGCATATCAGCATGAGCCATGATCGATTGGGTGCACCTTTGTTGTTATTGACGGGTCAGGCTGCGTTACGGGCGCAACAATTGGGTATGAACCATAGTCATCTGAGCTTGTCGGACGAGGTTGATATGGTGGTAGCTTTTGTCGTCATAGAACAATAAGATCGGCGCCCTATTTATATCTGAGCCTAATAGTAGGTAATTCCAATGAGATTATTTTTTCCCACTATTGAATCCTGTGTCGGAGCCACCCCGCTGGTGCGCTTGCAGCGTTTGCCGGGCAAGACAAGCAACACCCTTCTGGTGAAGCTGGAAGGGAATAACCCTGCCGGATCGGTTAAGGACCGCCCCGCGCTGAGTATGATTAACCGGGCTGAAGCGCGCGGCGAGATCATGCCTGGTGATACCCTGATTGAAGCGACCAGCGGTAATACCGGGATTGCCCTGGCCATGGCCGCTGCAATCAAAGGCTACCGCATGCTATTGATCATGCCCGGTCATATGAGTCAGGAGCGAAAGGCGGCGATGACGGCCTATGGCGCCGAGCTTATAGAGGTTTCTAAAGAGCAGGGAATGGAAGGCGCGCGTGATCTGGCTGCACAGATGCAGCAGCAAGGGCAGGGTAAGGTATTGGATCAATTTGCCAATATCGACAACCCGCAGGCCCATTTTGAAACTACCGGACCTGAGATCTGGCGGCAGAGCCAGGGCAAGATTACCCACTTCGTGAGCGCCATGGGGACTACGGGTACCATCATGGGTGTCTCTCGTTATCTTAAACAGCAAAACGCCGAGATTCAGATTGTCGGTTTGCAGCCCGAAGACGGTGCCAGCATTCCCGGCATTCGTCGCTGGCCCGAAGCCTATCTACCAAAAATCTACCAGGCATCAAGGGTCGATCGGGTGATCGATATGGGCCAGCAAGATGCCGAAACGACTATGCGAGAGCTGGCTCGTCAGGAGGGCATTTTCTGCGGCGTCTCATCTGGTGGTGCTGTTGCCGGTGCGCTACGCCTAAGTGCTGAGGTCGAGAATGCGGTGATTGTTTGTATTATTTGTGACCGGGGTGACCGTTATCTGTCCACCGGTGTTTTTGAGTCCCCCGCTGTCGGTTGACGGCTATCTCGTTTTAACGTGGCAACCTCACAACGCAGGAGCGCACTGATAGATGGTTAAGGTCAGGCAAGATCACCCCTTAGATGAGAGTGGATCGGTTGATTTGAACGCCTGGCTCGAACGGGTGCGTACGGATGTGAATATTCAGGATGATGTCGTCCTCATCCGTGCTTGTCAGATGAGCCGGGAGGCCCAAGAGCAGGTCATTATCAAGAATGATGTCTGGGCGGAGCATGGAAGCAACAGTTATCGTACCGGTTTGGAGATGGCTGAGATTCTAGCGGGCCTGGGGCTGGATCAAGATGCCTTGGTTGCCGCTATTTTGTATCGCGCTGTGCGAGAGAAAAAAATTGCGTTGCAACAGGTTCGCGAAAGCTTTGGCCAGAGTGTCGCCTATCTCGTTGACGGGGTGTTGCAAATGGCCGCCATCGGCGCGGTGTTGCATCCTACTCCCCATTCCGTCTTGGGCCAAAGCCAGGGGCAGCTGGACAATGTGCGGAAGATGCTGGTCACCATGATCGAGGATGTTCGTGTCGTCTTGATTAAACTGGCCGAGCGTACCTGTGCGATCCGGACGGTTAAAAATGGCGATCGAGTCCGTCGCTACCGCGTTGCCCGCGAGGTGTTTGATGTCTATGCACCGCTGGCTCATCGGCTGGGTATTGGCCATATCAAGTGGGAGCTAGAGGATCTGAGTTTTCGCTATCTCCAGCCCAGCGCTTATAAACAGATCGCAACTCTGCTGGCGGAAAAGCGGCTCGATCGGCAGACTTATATCGATCAGGTGCTCTATGCGCTGAAAACTGAATTGGCCAACATCGGCATCGTCGCCGAGCTGAGTGGGCGAGCCAAACATATCTATAGCATCTGGCGCAAAATGCAGCGTAAACAGGTCGATTTTAACCAGATCTACGATGTACGTGCGGTGCGTATTCTGGTGCCAGAAGTCAAGGACTGCTATGCCGCACTGGGTATTGTTCACGGCCAGTGGAAAAATATCCCCCACGAGTTTGATGATTACATCGCTTCACCGAAGAAAAACGGTTATCGGTCGCTGCATACCGCGGTAATTGGTGCTGAAGGCAAGGTGCTGGAGATCCAGATCCGTACCCAAGAGATGCACGCGGATGCCGAGCTGGGCGTCTGTGCCCACTGGCTTTATAAGGGCACCGATACCGCCAATAAAAGCGATAGCTACGAGAGTAAGATCGCCTGGCTGCGCCAGGTGCTGGAGTGGCAGGATGACCTGGGCAATGCCAGTGAATTGGTGGATCAGCTCCGCGCCGGGATTGAAGAGGATCGCATCTATGCCTTTACCCCCGATGGCCATGTTGTCGATATGGCAGCCGGTGCAACCCCGCTGGATTTTGCCTACCGGGTGCACACTGAAGTAGGCCATCGCTGCCGCGGTGCCAAGGTTAACGGCAAAATCATCCCCCTGACAGCCAAGCTCAAGACCGGCGATCAGGTGGTAATTATGACCGCCAAACAGGGTGGCCCTAGCCGGGACTGGATGAATCCGAATCTGGGCTATGTTACCTCGGCACGGGCGAGGGCAAAAATTCGTAACTGGTTTAAAGAGCAGAACCGTGACCAGAATATTCATGATGGCCGCCATCTTATTGAACGCGAAATCAAACGTCTGGCGGTGCCTCAGGTTAACCTGCATCGGTTAGCCGATCAGCAGGGATACGCGGATCTGGACGACCTCTATGCGGCAGTCGGTGCCGGTGATTTCAGGTTAAGCCAGTTGCTGGGTGCTGCCCAGCGTCAGATCGAGCAGCAGACTTCTGAGCAGCAGCGTTTAGCCGACGAACAGTTGGATCTAGACCTTAAAACCGAGCGGGTTGTTAACTTCAAGCCCAAGGGCGATGTCTCTATTCAGGGGGTCGGTAACCTGCTGACGGTCATCGCCAGTTGCTGTAAACCGGTGCCTGGGGATGCGATCGTGGGCTACATCACCCAGGGGCGCGGCGTCTCTATTCACCGCCAGGATTGCATCAATGCATTGCAACTGGAATCGAACAGCCATGAGCGGATGATCGAGGTGAACTGGGGTGATGAGGATGCAGCCCAGGCCTATGGGGTCGATATCCTGGTTGATGCCCTCGATCGTCATGGGCTGCTGCGGGATATCATGACGGTGCTCGCCGCCGAACGGGTCAATGTGCACGCGGTGAATACCCGCACCGACCCCAAAGAGGGCACCGCACGATTGCTGATCTCGATAGAGATTAAACGCTTGGCGGATCTGGGGAGGGCGATGGATAAACTCGGTCAGCTGACCAATGTGATCGATGTCCACCGTCAGCTGCCGGGTAACCACTGATGTCGTATCAACTCGATGACCTGCTCCGGCTGATGATGCAGTTGCGTGATCCCGCGCATGGCTGTCCCTGGGATCGGCAGCAAAATCTGGCGTCGATCGTGCCTCATACTCTGGATGAGGTCTATGAGGTGATCGATACCATCGAGCGCAAGGACTATCCACATCTACAGGATGAGCTGGGCGACCTGCTGTTTCAGGTGGTTTTCTACGCCCAGATCTGCGCCGAGCAGGGGCGGTTCCAGTTTGCCGATATTATCGATGGCCTGGTGGCCAAGTTATTGCGGCGCCATCCGCACGTCTACCCCGATGGTAGCTTTGCTAGTTTTGGCAGCTCGGTAGATCTGAGTGAGGCTGAGATTAAACAGAGCTGGGAGCGGATCAAAGCCGAAGAGAGAGCCCTAAAAGAAGCTGGTAAGAAGGCTGAACAGGAGGCTGAAAAAACGTCGCTGCAGTCGTCTATCCCAGGATCCATTCTGGATGACCTGTTGACCGCGATGCCTGCGCTGATGCGTGCCCATAAACTGCAAAAGCGTGCTGCCTCGGTTGGCTTTGATTGGCGTCAAATCGAACCTGTACTGGATAATTTGGATGCCGAAATGCTTGAGCTACGGCAGGCGCTGGCCGGTGGCGATAAGGCAGAGATCGCCGATGAGTTGGGTGACCTGCTGTTTTCCTGTGTCAACCTGGTTCGCCATCTGAAGCAGGATTCCGAGCAGCTGCTGCGCCAGTCCAATCAGAAGTTTGAGCAGCGTTTTCGCCGCGTGGAGCAGCTGGCAGCGATGCAGAGGTTGGTCATGGCTGACAGCGATGAAGCCAGCCTGGATCGACTATGGCAGCAAGCCAAGCACGAATTGCGTGAGCCAAAAAAGTTGCACCAGCCCCAAGAGTTACGTCAGTCACAGGAACTGATCGACACCCTAGGGCTGGTCTGCCCGCTGCCGCTGATCCGTTTGCTGCAACGGCTCGAATCGCTGCCACCCGGCTCCGAGGTGTGCCTGCTGGCCGATGATCCCTCTACGCTCGATGATATCCCCGACTGGTGCCTGCAAACCGGACACCAGCTGCTGTCGATCGATACCTCCGATCCTCAGGCGTTCAAGATCCGGGTACTGAAACCCGGTCGCACCCCTGCCTGAGTCACCTAACCCTGATGAGAGCTTAAGATGCGTCCCTGGTTAATCTTGCTAAATAACTTCTGTCATGACCTTTTTACCGGCCTCTGGTTCGGTAGTTTCGTGACTATCTATGTGTTGCGGATTAAAGCAGCAGAGCTGGGCGCACCTGGCCCCTGGTTGGAGCAACTGAACAGCTTCTTCTTTGCATTCTGCTGGATATCGTTGTTGCTGGTGTGTTTGACCGGTCTGTTCCGCTTCCTGTTTGATCGTCATGGCGATGGCGGGATTGGCAAGCATAACTGGCAGGTGAAGAAGCAGATGCTGATCGTCAAACACGCGGTGCTGGGTATCGCTTTTGTGGGAGGTAGCTGGCTGATCTACCTCTGGACCCATTGATGGCTACGCAAAAGGTAGCGCAGAGCTGGAGGGCACTGAAGTGGCGGACACAAAAATAGAAACCACAGGGATGGATAGTACAGGGATGGATAGTACAGGGATGGATAGCACTGAAATGGACAGCACCGAAGTGCAGACTCCCGATCAGCTCGCGGCCGCGGTGATGGTGCTGTACGAGGCCGGCGTCGAGGGTGACCGTAGAGCGTTCGAACCCCTAGCGCTGGCGATGTTCCGTTATCAGTACCAGGCCAACCAACCCTACCGTCAATTCTGTGATGCCCGCGGGGTCAGTCCAGACCAGGTCGAGCACTGGCAGCAGATCCCTGCCTTTCCTACCGATGCCTTCAAAAAAGAGTTAGTCACCTCCTTTCCCAAGGAAGAAGCTGTAATGGCGCAGCTGACTTCGGGTACTACCGCCAACAAGCGCGGCCAGATCTTCAGGGATAAGCTTGGCCGTGAACTGGTGTTCGCCGCGAATAGGGTGATGACCGCAGCTTATCTGTTTCCCGATCAGGCGCTACTGGAGCAACAAAATCGCCGTTGCCGGGTGCTGATCCTAGCACCGAGCCCGCAGATGGCACCCTCAATGGGCATGGCGATGGGGATGGAGGAGACAAGGGTCCGCTTCGGTGCCGGCAACAGTCAGTTTCTGTTGACTAAAAGTGGCATCGATATCAAGACGATGATCCGAGCGTTGGAGGAGTGCGAAGCCAGCGGTCAGCCGGTCGCTTTTATCGGCGCCACCGGTGCCTTCGTTTACTTCTTCCAGGCCTGTCAGAAACGCGGTGTCTCCTTCCGCCTGCCCGCCGGTAGTCGGATTGGCGACGGTGGTGGCTACCGTGGTCGTTTCGGTGCAGTAGATCGTCAAGCCTATTACCAGATGGCCGAGCAGGTGCTCGGGCTTTCCTCCGATCACTGCATCAACGTGCTGGGGATGGCCGAAAGTGCCACTAACTTCTTTGAAAACAGCCTGCGCGATCGGGTCCAGGGTGCGGCCGCTTCCGAGCGGCGGATGATTCCACCGCCTTGGGCCCGTACCGATGTGGTCGATCCGGTCAGCCTTGAGCCCCTAGCCGCCGGTGAGGTGGGTCTGTTGCGGCATTTCGATCTCTCTAACCTACCCACCGTGTTGGCGGTGCAGAGCGATAACCTGGGTGTGGTTCACACCGATGGTAGCTTCCAGATTATTGGTCGGGCACAGTTACAGGATGGCCAGATAGCCACAGCGCCTGCCGAGCGCACGGTCGGGCCGATGGGGGATAACAAAATTTTCCGCTTTCTGGAGAACTACGTTAACTTCTCTATTCGCTTCAAAATGGGGCTGGTGACTGGACGCAAACCGAAGCTGGCTGCGGCAACAGACCTCGCCATGGGTGCCGACTGTCCCTGCGGCGAGGGGATTGAGCAGCTGGTCGAACAGACGAAAGATAATAACCAGGCACAAAAACGACCCTGAGCCGAAGACCCACGCGCTTGGTTTCAATCAGTATTCGAAGATGCGAATAGGTTAAGGGAGCCGGGTAGAGGAGCAAAAGACGCGGCCCAAGCACTATGACCTTACTCTGAGTAACGTTGAAACTCCAAGGTCTTAAACTTATCCTAATACCTATAGTTAATAGTCAACAATTTTGACCCGCAGTAGAGCTATCGATGATCAATACTCGTACAGAATCTCAGGCCATGAAAAAAGTACTCTTAGTAGCGCCGCCCTACCATTGCTGGGGAGTACAGGTGATTGGCACCTGGCCACCCTTACAGCTGGCCTATCTGGCCCGAGTGGCAGAGCAAGCTGGCTACGAGGCGAAAATTTTCGATGCCATGAACAAGTACAAGACCTTTGACGACGTACGCGCCGAGATTGAGGCCTATCAGCCTGATTTCGTGGTCTCCTTGGATTATCTGCCGGTGTCCGGTGCGATCAGTACCGCTACCGTTCCGGCTGCACTGCAGGCGCTGGCGATCGCCAAAGAGGTCAACCCTAAAACCGTGACGCTGCTAGGAGGACCTCACCCCACCTTCCTCTACAAAGAGATCCTTACCGAGGGCGATAATCCGCCTGATTTTGTCCTTCGCGGTGAGGGCGAGGCGACCTTTGCCGAACTGCTGAGTATCTATGCAGACGAGAGCCGCTTGGCGGTGAACTGGCGTAGCGTTAAGGGGTTGGCCTTTGCCGATGGCGACGAGGTGGTGAATACCGGTCTGCGCGCGCATATCGAGTGCCTCGACGACTACGAGCCCGCCTGGCACCTGCTGGACTGGGACGATTACCACTACAACATCGCCCCTTGGGGACGGATGGCCTCGATCATGACCACCCGCGGCTGCATGATGGATTGCTCCTTCTGCTCGCATCGGGTGTTCTGGCGTGGCGACTGGCGAGTACGTGATCCGGAGAAGGTAATCGAGGAAATTCGCCATCTGGTGGATACCTACAAGGTCGAGTTTATCACCCTGATCGATCCCTATCCTACCAAGGATCGAGAGCGCTGGGAGCGCCAGCTCGACCTGTTGATCGAGGCCGATATCGACGTCCATCTGTTGATGGAGACCCGGGTCGAGGACATTATCCGCGACCAGGATATTCTGCATAAGTACAGCAAAGCCAAGATCATGCATATGTATCTGGGGGCCGAGAGCAGCGACGACAGCACCCTCAATAGCCTTAATAAAGGCACCAGTGTCGACCAGAACAAACTGGCGCTCGACCTGCTGCGTGACCAGGGTATCATGACCGAAGCCTCGTTTATGATCGGTTTCCCCGAAGATACCCCGGAGAGTGTCGACCGGACCATCGCCGAGGCGATCCGCCTTAACCCCGATATAGCAGTTTTCCCGCTGATCACACCGATGCCCTTTACCCCGCTATACAAGCAGATGAAGCCCTATATCCGGGTGTTTGATTACGCCAAATACAACCTGATGACACCGATCATCAAGCCCGATGCGATGTCACTCGATCAGGTCTCACGCGAGCTGGCCCGCTGCTACATGACCTTCTATGGCAACAAGATGAAAGAGGTGGTGGCGCTGGAAGAGGGTTTCAAACGGCGCTACATGATGAGTGCGTTCAAGGCGATGATGAAAGATTTCCACAAGCATTTCGACTTCGGCGATGCGCAGATTCCGCACGATATGCCGGGACTGCATGCACTCAAAGATGCCATTGACTACTGAGCTCAGGACGGGTGCCATCGGCTCGGCCATGGCGCCCATCAACAAGGATGAAACCGATGCTCAACTCTAATCTGTTACGGCTAGCAAAGCGGAGAGTCTTGCCCCATGACTGAACTGTTCGCCGCCGTGGCGGTGTTTATTGTTAGCCACATGATCCCGATGCGACCCCGTTTCCGCCAACCGTTGGAACAGTTGCTGGGGCTTAAAGGTTTTCTACTCGGTTACAGCCTGCTGTCACTGCTGATTATCTACTGGTTGGCACAGGCGTTTGCCAATGCCCCCTATATCCAGCTTTGGCCTTGGACACTCGCCGCCGCCTGGCTGCCGGTGGTGTTGATGCCGCTGTCCTGTGTGTTGTTGGTCGCCGGTGCCAGTTCCAAGAACCCTTTCTCGCTTGGCCCAGGAGGCAAGGGCTATGACCCCGACCATCCCGGCATCGTTTCGGTGACCCGCCATCCGTTGATGTGGGGGCTGATCCTCTGGGCTGGCGCGCATATCCCGGTTAATGGCGATGCGGCTGGGGTGATTCTGTTTGGATTGATGCTGCTGCTGAGTCTTGTCGGCACCCTGACACTGGAGCGTGCCCGGCGGCGCAAGCTGGATCCTGAACAGTGGCAGCGGTTTTATCCAGGCACCGTGAACCTCCCCTTTAGTGGGTTCCGCCGGATCGATTGGCGAGGTATCGGCTGGTGGCGGTTGTTGGGTGGGGTGCTGTTGTATCTGCTACTGCTATTTGCTCACCAGCCGGTGATAGGGATAGCGCCGCCTATTTTTTACTGATCATTTAAAGCTACCTGCTAAAAAGCTGAAGGCCGGTGAATAGTGGCTGTCCCTCGTCGCCATCCAATCTAAGTTCGGTTACCTTATCTCTATATTTAGCCGCAACATATAGCCGCTGCATATAGCTGCTGTGTAGAGAGGAGGCTCTGATTAGGATGAAGGCATTTATTCGCGACAACCCCACGATCGCTTTGGGTCTCGGGCTGCCGTTGCTACTGCTACTGTTGTTTTTGCTGATCTCCGGTATTCCCCGGCTCTTGGTAGCACCGCCGCAGTACGATCTGCTCTATGCGACCCAGGACAACCGTTACAACAACCCTCAGCAGGGGATACAGATCGCCGTTGTTAACAACCGCGTACAGGTCAATTATCTGGGAAGTTCTCAGGCCTATCAGCACCCACGGCTGTGGCGCTATAGTCCCAAAACGGGTGCGCTGAAAGAGCTAGCTATCATCCCTCCAGCGGGTCTCACCTCAGCCAATCAGGCTGCTGCGGATAGCAACAGCCCTCTAGTGGTGACTCCAGTTCCAGTCGTCGATCTCGACGGGGTGAAGGTCGATTCATCCAGTATTGCTCCCGATGGTTATCAATTCAGCAACGGTGTAGATGGCTATTCGGGGCGTGTTTTTACCGGCCTGTTCTATTCATCGCGTTACCGCCAACAGGCACAACTGCTTAAAGATGGGCGCAGCATCAGCCTGCCCAACAGCGATGGTGCCTATTACGGCAATGGCGCGCGCTTTATCGGCTGGGTGGTGACGCCATGAGTTGGCTGTTGCTGCTGGTTATCGTCTT
>TARA_R110002167_G_scaffold173342_4_pt1 | contig 14078 bp, 25 predicted proteins | sample TARA_R110002167 | Tara Oceans TARA_R110002167 (sample SAMEA4398238) | marine metagenome | biome: Polar Biome; feature: [MES] marine water layer (ENVO:01000295) within the mesopelagic zone...; material: water (ENVO:00002006), including particulate matter (ENVO:01000060) such... | reverse complement strand
ATTTGATTTTTATCCATGTTTACCAATATGCAAAGTTAGTTTCAAGTCCTGCTTTTGTATCTTTATTATTAGCTTGATCCACTTTAAGAGGATAAATCCAATGATCATTATACATATTACTCCATTCACTGTGACCTGGTACTTTAGTCCATCTATATCCAAGTATACCAAAGTATAATTGAAGAACTCCTCCTACTTGTATTCCAACCTTATCTTTTAACTTAGCATGATTAACATAGAAAGGAGCAGAACTAGAACAGCCAGCTAATAAAACATCATAATCATAATTATCCATCTGTTTACATATAAACTCAACTGATTGTAACCAATGTTCACAGTCAGGTGGCTGTCTATTATCCATGGAAGGATGGTAAGGAGATCTTATGCAATCAACTAATTCGAATGGTGCGATTAACTCTCTATCATCACCCCATATGTCATCAATCTTTTCCCATTGTTGTTTTATTGTTTCAGCATGTGTTGATATTGCTAAGACTCTTTTACCTTTAAGAAATTTAGTCCAAGGATTATCCAGCTTAAAATGGCTTGCAGGGGAATATCCCATCAAACCACCTGGATCTAAAATATAATGGTTATTACGTCCTGCAAACTTATATGGTACACTTTTGAAGTTATCAAAAAAATTACTATTCTGTATTTCGTCTGATATGTCTACAACACCAAGTATATCTGCACGATATAATGTTTTCACCAATCGTGGTATAATTTCATTTCTATAATATTCTTTAGTTGCAGGATACATTCCTCCTTGTAAGAATACATCTGGATTATAGAATTCATCTACCGGATCTTTATCTTTGAATATACAATCGAGAATATAACCAACTGTATTATCTAATCTAATTAAACAACCAGGTTGATTACTTTGTAATAGATCAGTAATTTTATGATTAATTGTATAAATGTTTTGTAGAATCATTTTGTATCTTTTTTATAATAATCAACTAGTTTATGAATATCACCTTTGATATATGAAAAAGGCTTTTGTATATCTTCAGGCAATGCTTTGTAAAATTCATGCATTTCTTTTTCGGCTTGTGGTTTACTATAGTTTGTTACATCTGGATGTTTTATGGTGTATTGATAATCTCTAAGAACAGGTCTCTTCATCATGAATGCTAAAGCAGTGTATACTATATCAAAACTCCAACCCATATGGTATGGTGTAAAGTCTATTTTTCTTTTTACTGCTTCGTTAAGTATATCTTTATGAATCATCCAACATGTGCAATCAGGATTAGCAACCATTTTAAGATTTCTGTGTTTGATATTAACTTCATCAAGATCTGTTCTATCAGAAGTATACCAAGTAAAGTCAACATTAGGAGCATAAATGCCCCATTTGTATCTTTCAAAATATTCTACTGCAGATTCATATATTGGTAACCAATTATGATAAGATGCGTCTGCTTGAATATGAAAAAGTATATCACCATCAAACAAATCCAATGCTTTTAAGAACTGTGCAGTAAAATAACTTTCATCTCCTATGTTATGCCATGAACCTTCTTTGTGTTCATCATCACTATTAATAACAATTGGATTTTTATTAATACGTTTTAACTGTTCAACTTTTTCGCATGTTAACTCATAATGGGTACGTCCTTCTTTAACACCTGGCCAGTTAAATATAAATGTTTGTATCTTCATTTGTTTTTGTTTATTTGATTATAAACTATACCATCAAACCAATTTAAAAAATTATTGTTCAACATATATGGGGGTATCACACCACTAGTAAACTTAGGTTGATTAACCATATAGTTATATCGATCATCATCTTCATCTATCATTTTAATATAATCAATTGCTTTATCAAAGTCACTAAAGTTATGAACATTAATCATGGCTCTTGGATTAAAATCAGATTCAATAGTCTCACTACCCCAGTATATTGGAACAGTACCAGCTAAGAAAGCATGAAGTATTTTTTCAGTTGCATAACCTGGATAACTATAACTTTCAAAACAAAGATTAAATTTTCTTGAAGCTAAGAACTTAATCTTATCTTCTTCGGTTACTAAATCACCAATGGTATTTTTAAATACTGGTCCACCACTATCTATTGATTTGTACTTAGATAACTTTTCGAAAAACTCTTTACGTTCTTTTGGTACTCCATTCTTAACTACGAATGAACAAAAGTCGTACTTCTTTTCAACATCTGGATTAAGAATATAATTTTTATCATACTTTGTTTTATGGACATGTTTCAAAGCCCATAGATAAATTATAAACAACGGCAACCTATAATGCCATGGTCGATAGTTATGATCAAATGTTATTGCATAATCACAATCATAATCTTCTGGTCTTTGATTCTCACCTGTATAAAATATCTTTGTTACTTTAGAACGATCATAATTTAGATTATTAGTACCAAAGTTCTTATCACCAAATATTAAAAAATCAGGTCGATCATTATCAAGCTCAATGTCATACCTCATGCCAAGCACATGATTAAAAAAAGCAGCTAAGTGATCATGTGTATCTATAAATCCTAATCTAAGTTTTTTCTTTTTCATCTTAAAGATTCACTTAAGGACTTTTTTATCATATCTCTATCAGCCACTGTTAGTGTATTGGGATCTATAATAGGAACAGTTGTATATTCACAGAGGTGCTTGACACCATTAGACATAGTTTCTTTAATAGTATCGAACTGAGGGTTCTTAGTGTTATATGAAATAAACTTCTTATCTTTATTCATATAATTTGTATATGTTTCACAGTAAACATATGGTCCTGAATTCTTTCCAATAATAACATCACACATAGTGCTCAAATATGAAATCTCTCTAAGATCTGATTCATTTTTATTTGTTGAAATGCTATACGTATATGAAATATTTTTCATTGTCTTATCAATTGCGTCTGTTAGTATAAACTGAACATCAGGATTACTTTTTGCTAATGGTTCTATCCATTCTTGCATATTACTTGAAAACGATTGTCCGGATATCGGATTGTTATTACAAATTAAAACTTTCTTACGTTTCTTATTATGAGGAACAACCCATTTATCTATTTCCTTCTTTGATGTTTGGCATATACTATTCCAATCAATTACCGGAAGATACTTTTCTTTTTTACTATAAAGCTCTAAATTAGAATCAAAAAATTTATTAATTGCTTTGAACAACAGACCCCATTGATCATAAAATGTGTTCATATTAATACCACCATGTTCACAAAATATATCCCATTGTGATCCAACCCATGTATTGATGTATAATGTATTTTCTATTTTTACAACTGGATTTTTTTTATCTAATGTATGAAGCAATGGTGTTGACTTTATGTTTAAGTCATCTAAAAGCTCAGGGGGATTATCGTGCTGGTATTCAAAAATAATATCATCAGGAAGTTCTTTAATAACTTGTCTAACAAATTCTTTACTTGTATGTAAATCACCGCGGTGATAGTGATTAAAAAAAACTATCTTATTCATTATCTAAACCTTTATAAAGTTTTACAGAATCTTCTGATAAAGATTCTTTTTCATTGTCAATGGCATTTTGAACCATACCATTTATTGCTGCCACATACTTCGGTCTTTTTATCTTAAAACAAATATCAATCTTTTTCTTCAATGTTGCAATCTCATTATCATTCTTAGCCTCTTGGATTGCATCTTCTAACATCCAAGTTCTAATATGCAATATTGCTAACTTCTCTATTACTTCACCCAAGCTATCAGTTGCAATGTAGTTCTCTCCTGTTATAGAGGTTACATTTTGCATTGTTCTTTTTACTTGGTTTTTAATTAGTTCTTCTATTTTTTCTGCTATCATAATATTCCTTTAATATAGTATCTAAATTGGTAAGTTGATTGCTAGTTACAAACTGATTGTTTCCAATGTATATGCCTTGATCATGTACTAAATCAATAATAGAACTAGCCCCATTGTTTGATGGGAATAACTTATAGTCCTTCAAAAAAGGTTGTCTTAGCAAGTTACCACTTACTATAGGTCTGTACTCAATGTTATTATTCTTAAACAGCTTTTTAAGATCTAACATAATCCGTTTACTTTTACAAACAAATGGCAAACAAAAGCTACTATTATAATCATCATAGATAGCTGATTCAAAAAGATCACTATACTTATTAACTATCTTACAAAAAGTCTTATAGTTTTCTTTACGTTTGGCAATCATGCTATCTAATCTTTTTAATTGTGAAAGGCCAAGTACAGCACATATCTCATGATTACGAAAGTTATAACCATCAGTCATAAATAAAAACTGTTTATCAACATCACTATATTCTTTTGCATATCTGTTAAAGTGTATTGACTCTCTAGCCATACCATGGCTTCTTTTCATTTTCATTATATCATATAATTTTTTATTGTTAGTAGATATCATTCCACCTTCAATTGTTGACATATGATGACCAAAGTAAAAACTAAACGTGGCACCTGTACTATGTGATCCAACTTTTGTTCTTCTCTTAGAAAAAGAAACATTAGATAAAGCTCCATGTGATTCACATACATCATCTATTATAATTGCTTTAGGAAATATCTTTTTCAATATACCATTTGCAGCTGGAAGACCTAACAAGTGTGTTACAAATACCATCTTAATATCATGCTTCTCTGCTATAGCTCTTACTGCTGATGTATCAAAACTATAATTCTTTAAATTAATATCACAAAAGATTGGTTCTAACCCAAGTTGAATTATTGGTGATACATTTGTTACCCAAGTGCATGCTGGAAGTAAAACTTTATCACCAGCTTTCAGACCATATAGTTCTTTAACAGCTGCCACTAATAAAAAGTTTGCTGTACTTCCACTTGATACAAATAAAGAATACCTTGCTCCAAGCCACTTACACCATTCAGATTCAAACTCTTTTACTTTATCACCATTTGTAAACTTCTTTGCTGTCAAAGCAAAGTAAGCCATTTTTAATCTATCACCATAAGTAATAGTTTCTCCCATCAAAGGCCATTTCATAGTTTATTGTCCACATACCATTCTATAGTTTTATTAATCCCTTTATCAAAGGACACTTTAGGTTTCCAACCCATATTGAATAACTTTGAATTATCCATCACACGTCTTGGAGTACCATTAGGTTTGTTTGTATCCCAAATTATATCTCCATCATAACCAACAAGTTCTTTTATAATACCAGCCAATTTTGCTATTGTAATTTCAACATCACTTCCAACATTAATAAAGTCTGGACTACTATAATTGTTTAATAAGAAGACACAGGCATCTGCTAAGTCATCTACATATAAAAATTCTCTAGTAGGAGTCCCATCACCCCAACATGTAACAGTTGAATCTTTCTTTGCCTTAGCATTAAAGAACTTTGTAATCAATCCCGGTATCACATGACCATGTTCTGGAATAAAGTTATCATGTGGCCCATATAAGTTAGCTGGCATAACACTAATAGCATCCCATCCATATTGCTTTCTATAAAAAGCACACATTCTCATACCGGCAATCTTAGCTAAAGCATATCCTTCATTAGACGGTTCTAAAGGACCTGTCATCAAACTCTTTTCTTGAATAGGTTGAGGTGCTACTTTAGGATAGATACAAGCAGAGCCAAGGAATAAGAACTTCTTAGCACCACTTTGATATGCTGAATCAATTACATTGTTTTGTATTGCTAGGTTATCATATATAAACTCAGCTGGGTTGGTAGCATTCCAATTGATTCCTCCAACCTTTGCTGCAGCTAATATAACATGATCAGGTTTCTCTTCTTCAAAGAAGTCTCTTACATCTTGTTGTTCTCTTAAATCTACTTCAGCCTTAGATCTGCCAATAATATTATGATAACCTAATGAATGTAAATGTCTGCTAATAGCTGATCCAACTAATCCTCTATGACCTGCTATATAAATTTTATCTTCTTTTTCCATAATTGCCTTAGATGTAATTAACGGTACACATTTCATTTACCAACTCTTTGAATGAATGAGTTGGTGTCCAACCAAGTTCTTTCCTTGCAAGTGAGGAGTCACCAAGTAATGTTTCTACTTCAGCTGGTCTAAAATATTTCTTACTAACTTTTACTATAACTTTTTTAGTAAGAGTATCAATACCAACTTCATCTAATCCTTCACCTTCCCATTTTATCTTCATACCAAAGTTAGGAGCACATGCCTCAACAAATTCTCTTACTGAATATTGTTCACCGGTGGATATGACATAGTCTTTTGGTTTGTCTTGTTGCAACATTAACCACATAGCCTCAACATAATCTTTTGCATGACCCCAATCTCTTTTTGCATTTAGGTTTCCAAGATAAAGAAACTCTTCAATACCTTGTCTTATTTCTTTTAATCCATTAACAATCTTTTTAGTTACAAAGTTATGTCCTCTTCTTGAAGACTCATGATTAAATAATATACCCGAACAACAAAACATTCCATATGAATCTCTATAGTTCTTAATTATCCAATAGCCATACAACTTAGCAACACCATATGGACTTCTTGGATGGAACGGAGTTGTTTCTTTTTGAGGTGTTTCTTGTACAAGTCCATACAGCTCTGAAGTAGATGCTTGATATATTTTAACATCATCACTCATTCCAAGCAACCTGACCGCCTCCAATACTTTCAATGTTCCAAGTGCATCAGTCATTGCTGTATACTCAGGTGTCTCAAATGACACCTTAACGTGGCTTTGTGCAGCCAAGTTATAAATTTCTTTTGGCTGGACATCTCTAATTATGTTTGCTAAGCTAAGAGAATCAGTAATATCACCATAATGAAGATTTAAGTTTTCTTCATGGTAGATATGATCTATTCGTCTTGTGTTTATTGAAGAGCTACGTCTGATGATACCATGAACACGATATCCTTTTTTTAACAAGAGTTCGGCCAAGTACGAACCGTCTTGGCCGGTAATCCCTGTTATAAGAGCTGTCTTTGTCATATAGGTTTAACTTCCACTGTAGGGTTGATTTCTAAAGATTTAAACTTCTCATTACGAGATGTTTTATCTCTATTATCCGTTAACCTACGAGCCTCGTCAACCTTTATTTTAAGTTTAACATATGCTCTGTAACCACCATTCTCTTTAAAGACTTCGAGCTTCTCTCTCTTAAAGAAACCGATAGATTGTCTTACTCTTACTTCCGATACTCTATCAGTTTCAGTCTCTACATCTTTAACACCGTAACCAGATTCTAAAGAAGAAGATCTAAACAAAGAATTAACATCTGTCTTTAATCTAGCAGCTAATTGAATCTTAGCTGTCATCATAGCCTTGTCGATAGCAAACTGCATATCTTTAGATATGTCTGTTGCAACGGATGAAATAAACTTAGGATTACTGTCTTCCGGAATAACAAACCACTCAGGAATTTCCCCATTAGTCTTTTCAATCTCTGTCATACCATTATCAAAAGGATTGATCTTCTTTACAGTACCACAACCACTTAACATGGTTATAGCAAACATAGGAACGAGCCACCAATAATTCATAATATAATCTCCATAAAGACAGAGGGGCTTTTAAGCCACCTCTGCATATTCAGTTGCTAATTGAAGAGCTTGTTGCTTTCTCTTATAATTAGTACCATACCAAGCAGAATTCAATCTTGCACTCTTACTACGACCAAGTGTATGATCAGTTAAGTAAGTTACAGTATTGAAAGCCTGCCACCAAGATCCTTCAGCAAACTCAGCACCAGGTTGAGTATGTAAAGTTTCCATAGCTTCTTTAGCTTGGCGAGATACAGCCTCTTTCTTATAAAGACCTTCAACAATTAACTTGCGCTTCTCTTCGTCATAAGACATAGAAGGAAACACTCTGTTGAAGTACTCAAGAATAGACTCCTTCTTGAATCTCTTAGAACCAAGAAACTGAGCAGCTTCTTTATACATAGCCAACTTATCTTTAGCAATACCAAGAGTACTTTTAATATCATCAGGATTAAATTCTTGCCTATGGCTTAGCTTCACAAAATGATTAGCCTCTTGTTCAAGTGCGAATGAAAGAGTGTTATTACACACAACACGAATGGGAGTAAACCTGATGTCGATACTACGACCAAACTCATGAGGGTTACTAAAAAGAAGGTATCCATCTACTTTATCGCCTCCAAATAATTCGAAAGAATCTTTAATCTGAGCCATAGCCCAAACCATCTTTCCGTCTCTTAATGAACCAGCGGTATGCATTTCCATATCGCCACCTTTAACAAAATCATCAAAGAACTTAAATGCTTCTAAGTTCTGAACAGGATTCCATTCTTTAGATACTACAGTCATCAACTTATCATCAGTATCTCTAACAATAGCAACTTTATTAGTTGCTTTAGTCTTGCCTTCTGAATCTTGATAAAACAAAGGCTTCTTTACTACTTGCCAATCAAGACCAGCTGTTACTAACATTTGCTCAGGACTAATGTCGTTAGGAACTTTCTTACCAAGTCCATGCCAAGGAGTCTCACCTACATAAGCCATTGAGGCTTCGCCATTTACAAATTCCAAATCATGCATTATAATACCTCCATAATTAATTAACCTTATAAATAATTATACTTGGTATGTTTAATAATAACAACAGGATGTTACTATGAAATACGTTTTTTTATTAATGTTATTTATTTCTTTCTCTTTGGATGCAGTACCACCACCAAGAGGTATTGATCCAGTTGAAGCTAAAAAACGTGAGAGAATTAATAAGATACAAAGAGAGAAAGATCGCAGAGATGATATGTGGTGTTACATCACGAAAAGGAAAAAGTTGTCTGATGGCGGTTTACAGTGTATATATAAATGTCCAGCTAAATGGAAAAATGGAAAAAGAGCTGAACCACATATAGAAAGTAATAATGTAGGTCCAGGTTTTGGTTGTCCTAGTTCAATGAACGTGTTAAGGAGAGGTAGATGATTAAGTTAATTAATATGATAATAATGCCAATATGGATTGTTCTTTTTATATGGTTGTTTACTGCCACAGCTTTTGCTGGTAATGCAAAACTTGGTGAGATGAAGTTTAACATGAATTGCAAACAATGTCATGGACCAGCTGGTATGGGTATGGCAAGCTATCCAAAGGTATCTGGTAAGGACACAGCTTATATTATTGATAGATTAAAAAGATATAGAGCAGGTGAAGAGATAGGACCAAACTCTGCTTTAATGATAATGATGGCAAAGCCATTGTCAGATAAAGATATAGAAAACTTAGCAGCATATCTTAAAGATGCAAAATAAATGGTGAAATAATGAAACAATTATTAGTAATGTTTACAATGTGGTTTGTATTATGTAGTGGTTTAATTTTTATTGCTAATGAAGCAACAGCTGGTTCATGTGGAAGTCCATTTAGTGGTAATCCACAAGCACCAAGATGGGATTTAATTAAAGCAGAAATTGACAAAGCAAATAAACAGGAATATTATAGACCTGTACAAGTACGAGAAAATATATTAGTTCATGCTTTATATGATGAGGAAAGAGAATATATTGTAATAAGTAAAACTGCTTCAATGTTAGTTCCTGAAGCTAGAGAACAATTCAAAATAGCTGTAAGAGAATGGATAAAAAAAGGAATCGAATATGGAAGTTAATCAAGAAACATTACAATTGATGGATCCTCTGGCTCAAATGCCAGAGCCATTTATACTTGCTGAGAGTGCTGCTATTAAAGTAAAAGAATTGCTAAAAGATGAAGAAGCAAAACATATGATGTTAAGAGTCTTTGTACAAGGGGGAGGATGCTCTGGATTTCAATATGGTTTTTCTTTTGCTGAAGAGATAGAAGAAGATGATACTAAAATAGAAAAGTTTGGTGTCACCATGTTAGTAGATAGTATGAGTTATAGTTACTTGGTTGGTTCAGAAATTTATTACAAAGATGATCTTAATGGATCACAGTTTGTGATAAAGAACCCAAACGCTAAAGCTACTTGTGGTTGTGGATCGAGTTTTGCAGCTGGATAAAATATCCTGTAAAATCAAGTAGTTACTAACCCATTGATTCTACAGGACTTTTTTTAAAGACCGTTTGGAACTATAATATAATGTATAGAGAGTACTACACCAACTGATACTCCTAAACCAATCATCATCTTAAAGAAGTCTTTTGTAATAAGAGGAAAGACAACTTTAAATTTACCATTACCAACCATTGTTGCCATTGCTAACTCACGTCCACAAAGTAATCCAACAAATACCCATGTTGTCGACATTGGTATATCATTCAACTCTTTGAAGAACCATAATATAATAAAATAGACACCATCAATAATTGTTGCACTTCTCACATATCTTGTATTGTGCTTCTCCAATATTATCTGTTGGATCTTACCACCACCTTCACGAAACATAAAACCTAAACCCATTACAAATAATAATGAAATAGCAATCATCAAGTCCCAAGGTATCACTCTTGGAAGAAATACAGCTATGTTTGCCATATCATGACTAAGCCAAGTAAACCATAAACAACCTGTAGTAAACCATTGACCTATTCGCCAATACCTTTTGTGTTCTTCCTTAACATGATCAAACTCATTAAGTATCTTACAAACAACTATCCAGATAAGATAAGCTGCCATTGCAGCAACTGCATATCCCATCATAGACTTCATCAACATCTTTTCTAATACAAATGTAGAAGCAAATGCTGACAATACAAGGAAGCTAGTACTTACTGGAATACCAACACGTGTTAGTATTAATAAGAGACCTGGTGCTGTGGCATGATACCACTGTATCTCTTGAAAAGGTATTTTGTTTAGTCTACCATAACTAATATCACCACCGTTGGTGTACCAACCATACCAAAGTGTATAAAGTAATACTGCACTTGCAAATGCCCAGAGAACTTTCCAATTGAATCTTTGATTGTTAGAAGCAATCCATGTTCCAAGTGTTTGAACTGAATCGTTTGCTATAACTGCATAACCTGCAAAAATAAAACCTACTGCCATCCACAAACTAATCGTATCCATAATTCCTCATATTATAAACATAAAAAAAGATCTCCGAAGAGACCTTTAATTATACTTCAAAGATTATTTAGCTGCAACGTACATTGTTATTTCGAAACCAAATCTTAAATCTGTTGCTGTAGGTTTGCTCCACTTCATTTACTTCTCCTTAAAATAATTTAAAAATAACTTCTTTATTATTTACCCATAATTATAATAAAATGTCTTGGTTAAAATCATTAGTTAACACTATATTGGGGGAAACCCATCAGTTACTTAAATAACCAACCAAGTAAATTACAAAGAGAACAATATTCAATACAAGTATACTCATCTCTTTTACTATTAAACTCCATATGACATAAAAAATAATACCACAATTTAGCACAACTAAGTTCAAAGGGTAGATATTAAAGGCTGTGAGCAGTGCTCCTGCAACAACAAATGCACATCCAAGCCATTTTATAATGCCATTACGAACTTCAGGAGTCATAAATCATGTTCTCTAACTGATTAATTGTATCTTCAGCTGATGTATGAACAATCCCATGACCACCTTTTTCTTTAAATTGTGTAATATTCTTCTCGACATCATCAATAAGGACGGAATGCTTGTTAGCATAAAGACATTTAAACCTTCTTCCAGGAACAACAATCGGATTATAGTAAATTTCTTTACCAATAAGCCATTGTTCTTTCTGTTTTGTAATTTTAGTCTCGTAGCCATGTCCTCCAGATGAGGAAAGTATCATCACTTGTATGTATCTTTCCCATACACATTCGGAATTTATGAACTTTAGTAAATTTTCAGCTCCAGGAAAGTACTCTAAGAAGCTAAAAAGATCATTTTGTACAAACTTTTCCCAATTTTTATGAAAACTAGGTGGATGATCAGTACCATACATACTTGGCTCACCAAAAACTTCGGTGTACTTACGCTCAAAGTCGCAAAGTACACCGTCCATGTCAAGATAAATTCGTTTTATGGTCATTATTTCATTTCAAGAGCTGCATCTTGCCTTCTTTTCTTCTCTTCTGTGATTTCATTTCGACGAATCTTACCAAGTTTTACAATTTCTTGAATATTTTTTCGAGCTCTTGTGCCTGCTGCACCGTTACCACCCTCAAATCTTTCATTCTCTGCTAAGAATGTATCAAAGAAATCTTTCATCTGATCGACTGTACTCATTTTTCATACCTTTTCTAATAGATTTAACAATTCCTTCCAACCCAATTGCAGCCAGAAAGCCTACTATCACCGCTAATATGATTTCAATCAACGGCATATCGTTTTCTTTCCCTGTAGAACCAACACCAATCACCTCAATCGATAAGGATTGAGTGACTGGATTGTAAAAACTATCGGCAACAACAGGTAAAAAACTAAAAAAGTCTAAAAGAAGCATCTCCATTATGCCTTCTCCTCAAACTTTTTAGTCCAATCTGTAAAAACAGCATAAGAATCTGGTTTATTGAGACCTGGATAGAGAGTTCTTAGATGACGAGGTGCTTCAAACATATTAAATCTACCCTCTTCTCTCCAAAGATCCAAAGCAGCATGCATTGACTCAACCAAATCAGGATCATTAATAGGATTATCCATTAGTGTGTCTCCTTTGATACGTTAGGTTGAGTTAAAAACTTATCAACTGTCATTTGATTATCTTGTAAAGTGAAAGAAGTAATCATTGAGAGTGCATCTGCAAAGTTTGAATCTTGTTTAATCAATGCATTAGCAACTTTCTGTACATCCATCTCTGCAAGTTCGGCAACCATAAGGCCAAGAAGTTTATCATTTACATCCATTTTTACAATCCTCCATAATTTAATTATCGTTCTTGTTCAATTAAAAATAATTCATTAGCACGTCTGTTCAAAATACCTTTTATTGTTTCTAAAAGATCATCTTCTTTGGTTCCACTGTAGTTCTGTTCTATTATATCCATCATAAAACCTACAGTTAGTTTCTCAAAATTTTTCTTTGTAAGCTGATCAAACTCTCTATCAAGTCTATCCAGCGTACTGAGAAAAGTTTCTTGATCATTTAAAGAGTTATCCAAACAAAGAACAAAATCATAAACAAACATTGCATCAATTTGATCTGATATGTTTTCAAACAATCTTTGATCTTCAGTATTGCCATCAGTTGAAGTCATATAGACCTTTCTTCGAATCTTTTATCGATAACCTTATTCATAAAAGGCATAATAACTTTTTCAATAATTCCAATTGTAATTGGTTCGGATTCCTCAAACTCTCTAACAGTCATTTGTAGGAATTGATTGGGAAGTTTGATTGAGTTTTGTAAGACTTCAATCATATCGAAGAAAGAATTTGTAGTATCCATATCTTTCAGATTGATAAAGTCTTTTAGTTTTGTATCAAGTATATCGAAATAGATATCTTCATAGATTGCTTCATTTACAAAGTGTGACATTTAATTCCTCTCTCATTTAATTAACCAATACCCTATCTTCCCATAGAGTAACATAAAAGTCAACTAACGTGACTCTGGATTACTTTTATGCTTTTCTTTTCTAAAGTTCTTTATTGAGGTCTTTTTAGACGTATGAATACCTGCACCAGTCTTCTGTGCGTGAACGTGAACAAAGTTTCTTCTTTTTAAATTTTTGGATTTCATTGTTTTCTTTTTCATTCATCTCTCCCATTGATATATAAGCATCCCATAATGTAACTTTAAGGTCAAGAGTTACATTGAAAATACATGAACTAAAATATGAACCATTAGTAGTACAGATAATACAAACACAAGTGCTCCTACAATTGCTGTTATTATCACAACAATAGGTTTTAAGGATTCAATATCTTTTTCATATTCTTGAGAATTACGAATACCAATAAAACTCCAGGCAACTGCTTTAATATACTTTAACATATTATTCAGCTAAGAATATAATAGCAACTACTATTACAACTGCCCAGAATGTAAAAATTAAAAAATCATTCATTCTACTTGTCTTATTACATTCAGAACATATCCATACTTTTTTATTGCGATAATATATTCTTCCACTGCCTCTTGGATTACTTCGATTATTTTTTGATGTAAGATTGGCTGAAAGGCCAACACTGCTACCTGATCTTTCTGAGAGAACAGTTCTAATCATCT
>TARA_R110002167_G_scaffold366353_1_pt1 | contig 14113 bp, 16 predicted proteins | sample TARA_R110002167 | Tara Oceans TARA_R110002167 (sample SAMEA4398238) | marine metagenome | biome: Polar Biome; feature: [MES] marine water layer (ENVO:01000295) within the mesopelagic zone...; material: water (ENVO:00002006), including particulate matter (ENVO:01000060) such... | reverse complement strand
AATAGAAAATATATACAATCTCAATTTTATGTGGAGTACCTATGAAATTTTTAACTTGTTTTGACGTGCGAGTTTGTGTGCTTCCAGCAGAAAAAAGAGCGATAATGTATAACGAGGACGTTATGCGTTACGCAGACTTTTGTCGAAATAAACTTTACCACCGGAATACAGGAGTTGAACATTTAAATGGATGAACAAATAGCACTAATTCTACACGCGGATGTAGAAGTATATCGCCCGTATCTATGGACACACATACAGGAAACGATTGATTATTATAAGTCATCATATGAATTTTTCTATCCAATTGTTTGCTATGGTAACGCACACGCTTCCCCTCCAGCCAGTATAGGTAATTCTAGACACCTCTCTTTGAGAGAGACTGGGAAAGCCATGATGGTAGCAGAAGAGGCGGGATGTCAATATGCTCTGGTTAGCCCTGCTCTAACACGTCTTACAGAACCTCTAAATATTCTAAAGCCAGAACATTACGATACTGGTGTTTGTTTTGTGGGTTCGCTCCAGCCGTATCTTTATTTTGGAGAGGTTTCTAAAATAAAAAGAATCTGGAATAACAAACCTTGGAACCCTTTGAATGATCTTCAAACGAATTTTAGATATTTTTATGAAGATGTGATTGGAGCTAAGTTGAACATAGAGCCAAACTCGTCAGTGAAACCAATGACTAAAGAAGTCATGTCAGTAGACCTAGTTAAAGAGATTTGGGCATAATGAATATAGCAGTAATAGTAAACGATCTATCTCCGTCCCAGAAAACATTTTACTTGGTTAAAGCCATGAATGGGATGTTGGACAGTTTTGATTTGTCGCCAACGGTTTTTCAATCTAGGTCTTGCAAGCCAGTTTTACAGACATTGTTTCCTTGCAAAATGACCGCAGGGCTGGGTGCGTATCATGGAGTAGTCATTTCAACAACGGTTGAAGATGCCGAGTTAAGTCTGAAGGCATCGAATAATACTAAGTGCTTCTTGTATCTATGGGAGCTGTCTTGGATTAACACTCCCATGAGATTCAAAGCGGTTATGAAAATACTTCAAGATGATAGACTTAACATAATTGCTAGAAGCGAGTCTCACTCATCAGTAATAGAAAACTTCTGCAACAAGACACCTGTTGCCATTCTAGAAGACTGGGAACCCAATGAACTATCACGAATCGTATCAAAGGATTATTAAAATGAATCGCATACCTGTTTACGGGGCGGGTGGCCTCAGCAACGAAAGTCGCACGTTTTTAAATATGGCAATTGATGCTAGGGAATACTCTGGAACTTGTGATAATGTTCAACATGTGGAAAACATGCTTTCCGCATTGGCTGAGTCTCCACATTGGAGCGTAGGGAGAACATCGTTAGATAAGACTAATGATGTACCGAGTCAGTTCAAAGCATTGTTGACAAACAGTGGAACTTCGGCTACTCACCTACTGTACAAAGCTCTGAAATTCAAACTTCCAAAGCTAAAGTACGTGCTTGTACCATCCAACTCATATGTCGCAGTATACAACTCCATTCTTTATGATAACGATGGCGTAACTCTAGTGCCAATACTTTCAGATACTGAGAGTTGTCAAGTTAGCCCTCACGGATTCGTTAACATAGATTATGACGATCTTGAAGAGCTTCTTGCTAAGTTAGACCCTGAAGAAGCCGCCATCATGGTTGTTCACAACTTAGGAAATCCTGTAGACGTTACCCGTATTCATAAAATGTCAGGAAGTAAATTTCTGATCGTAGAAGATAATTGTGAGGGTTTTGGTGGAAGGTATAAAGATATCAACAACTTCCACACTGTGCCAACAGGACTAAATTGCCTAGCTTCCTCGGTTTCTTTTTACGGTAACAAAAACATAACCTGTGGAGAAGGTGGGGCAGTTATTACCGAGGATAACGATGTTTACGATTATCTTAAGTGTCTGCGAGGACAAGGAGAATCAAGCGAAAAATGGATTCACGGTCATCTAGGTTACAACTACAGAATGAGCAATTTAAACGCAAGCGTTTTACGTGGGGAGCTTTGCATGGCAAATTGGAATCATCACTGTAAAGAAAAAATCTTTAAACATTACGATAGTTTATTTGAAAGTCACTACCTAGAATGTGCAATAACCCCAGTCACAAAAGATTTTCAATACTCTGGAGTTTACTTCGCCTCCTTGGTAAACAGTCGATGGATGTACGCTATAAAAAGTTCCACCGCTGTTGCTGGTGAGCTTCGTGCTTATTTGGATAGGTTCGGCATAGAAACTAGACCTATGTTCCACAACCTTTATAAACATGGTCACATCGGTATCCCGTTTGAAAAAACCATGCGTTCACGAGTTGAAGAAACAATAAGAAGAGATAAATTTATACACGACAGAGTGGTTGTTTTGCCTTCTGGCCCGACTTTAACGGAAGGTGAAATAGAGTTTGTAGGAATGAAAGTCAACGATTTTGCATACGAACAATCTATTCTTTAAGGAAAAATATGACATTTATAAAACATCCAGCATCTGTTTGTAGTCATAAAGGACTACTATACATAGATCGTGCTAATAAAAAAATTGAAAGAACTATGACTCGTGAAAACGCAAAATTTGTTCAGTCTAAAATTTTTAAAGACGGGGTATCCTCTGGGTTTTGGCCCAGTGCCCGACTAAAAAAGGCGAATGATTTTATGGAAAAAATGGACACGTTAAGCATGTGGGAAGTTGACTACGTAGAGCACCCGATCATGTGGTCAGAAATGACTAATGAACAAATTCTAGATGCTTATCTGTTTTTGTGTGACGTTTTAGAGTATTTAAACGGCTTTGGATACACAATGAGTTCCCATTTATGGAATGTGGTTCTATCTCAAGGAAAATTTAAATTAATAGATGTGGGAGATTTTTATCCATACGACAGAGATATGCAGGCTCACACCTTAAAATTATGTTTAGAAAAAAAGGAGCATGAAGTTGAGTCTTACGTTCCGGGTCAATGGTTAAACAATCCAGAAGCGGTGATTCGTGCCATTGAAACGCACACTCATATTAATCAAGTTCGTGAGGCTTTGCAAAAATCCGGTACTAAGCAAAACGACGAACACACTACATGGGATCGTTATGTTCCAGAATTTCTAAAATTCGAAGACGTTTTAACCAGTGCCAAAAATGAGAAAGACGCTCCTGTTTACGAATGGGTAAAAGAATGTAAACCAGAAACCCTCACAGACCTAGGGTGTAATACAGGAAAACACTCTCTTTTAGCGTCTAAGCTGGGAATAAAGGTTGTTGGTCTTGACTATGCCGCAAATACTGTTGATGAAGCTACGAGAAACGCCGCCCGTATGGGATTATCTTGCAGCTTTGCTCATGTAAACCTTTTAAGCCCAATACGTGTCGGGTCATACGACCCTGCTGAAAAGAGGTTGTGGAGCGAGATGGTTATAGCACCAGCACTTGTACACCATTTATTTATGGCGTGTAACGATATCAATCTAGCGGTGGACACCATTGTGAAGTATTCCAGTAAATATGTAGCAATAGAGACCATACCCCACACAGACAAGCATATCAACAAGGATATTAAAAACTGGTTTGACGAAGGGGATATTGTAAAAAGGTTAGAGGAACATGGATATTCTAGTATACATGTAAGACCCTCATTTCCAACGGGAAGAAAGTGGATTTTTGCTGAGAGTCCAGTCACAAGAGATTTATTTAACAAAAGTTAACCAAGGATATAAAAATGAACGCAAAAGAAATTATTAAACAGTATACTAAAGATGGATTAAGCTGCGGAGAGATTGCAGAATCCCTAGGAACCTATTCTAAGAAGGTAGAAAGACTATTGAAAAAGAACGGTGTAGAGCTACGAAGCAAATCCGAGGCTGCAAAAAATGCCATCAAAACAGGAAGGTCTACACCTGTAAACAAAGGTGAGCCAAGAAGCGAGAAAGACAAGATTGCTATTAGTAAGGGTGTTCACAAGGCGTGGCAAAACATGTCAGACGAAAAAAGAGAAAAGTTTTCTAGCGATGCTAAGGAACGATGGGATAACATGTGTCCTCTCAAAAAACGCGAAATGCAGGAAAAGGCAGGAAGAGCCTTGAGAAAAGCCTGTATTGAAGGGTCTAAGGCTGAGAAATTTCTTAAAATTAAGCTGGAAGAAAATGGCTATGAGGTCGATATGCACAAAAAGGGGCTAATTGAAGGAAAATTCGAAATAGATTTGCTTTTGCCTGCCTTAAAGACTATAATAGAGATAGATGGGCCACAACATTTTCTACCAATCTTTGGCGAGGAAAGACTTGCCAACGTGGTAAAAATGGACGGCATTAAGAACGGCTTGTTGTTAGGAAGAGGATTCTGTATTGTAAGGATTAAGTATCTTTGCAAGACAATGAATAAAACGGTGGAAAGAAAGTTGTGGGATTTAGTTTCAGAAGCTGTTGAAAATATATCCAACGAATTTCCCGCTCAGGACAAAAGATTTATTGAATTGGAGATAAACTAATATGACAAGTGAAACAAGCGACGAAGAAGAAAAATTGTTTGAATTAGACGCAGAGTCTATTAAAGAAGAAATAAGACAGGAATCTGAGAAGCCAAAGCTACCTAAGTATGGAAGCAAAGAGTGGAGTGACCATGTTATGTCTCAGTTTGAAGCTGGTGAGCTATTTGATGGCAATCCAACTTGTGCTGGGTTAAGAAGGGTTGCTGAAAACTTGCTAGGAGATATAATTGTTAGTAGACCATCCCAAGTATGGCCTGCTACAGACGCAGATGGGCCCGGTAGAGCAACTGTTGTGTTCGAAATATGTATAGACTGGCATAATAGCGGTCAACTCAGAACATACTCAGAAGTGGCAGACGTGTGGCATGGTAACACAGGAGACCTATTTTGTGCTCACCCTGTGGCTACCGCTTCCACACGAGCCGAGGGTCGTGCGTTGAGGAAGGCTCTGAAGGTCAAATGTTTGGCAGCAGAAGAGTTGACCAAAAAGGATGTAGTCGGAATTGTTAGAGCGGCAGTCAACGTGGCGAAGCCTAACAATGGCGATTGGAAGGAAGAGTCCAAAATCACACCCCATCAGATAAACTTCATTCATTCGAAGTGTAAACAACTTCAGGTTGATTCTTTCAAGTTTATTAACTTGGGTCAGAATGATTATAATCAAATTGATGATGTGACTAAGGCCAAAGCTGTGGAAATGTTAGAGGTCTTGAATGATTTCCAACAAAATGGAAACATTCCAGAATCATGTAAGTTATAACAAGTAGTGGAGGTAATGAATGAAAGTAACCTATCAAGCACCAAGACTGTCTGCGACTTTCGAAGGAGCCAATCAGAAAGAGTTGTTCAAACAACTAGCTGGGTTCCAAGAGGTCTTTGATCAGAGTAAGTGCGGTAAGTGTGGCTGTGATGACATTAAGTTTGTAGTAAGAACCGTTAGCGATAACGATTATTATGAGCTACGATGCACTTCTGGTCAATGCAGAGCGAAACTGGAGTTTGGAGTAAACAAGGTTGGGGACACCCTGTTTCCCAAGCGAAAGAGCAAAGAGGGCGAGTGGCTACCCGACCAAGGATGGACAAAGTGGAACGCTGCTACTAGTAAGAACGAGTAACGTTTAAACCTCAACAATTGGACAGCATGGGATTCCGTGCTGTCCTTTTTTTTAACCAAGGAATAATGAATATGAAAAAAGAAACACGCGACCAAATAATTAAACTACTAAACGACGACAAAGCTAAGTATACCATTGTTGTTATTACCTCCGAAGGACAATTGGTAAAATCAATAGTCGAAACTCAAAACTTCCCCACTCTAGACTTACCTATTGCCAGACAAGAATCATCCAAGCTGATTCATACGCTATATCAAGAGGCAGCAAGTGCCGAAAACAAGGGAGAAAAACCACTTCTCACGAAAACGGAGAACTTAACCAAAAATATGTTGGAGTAACTAAAATGAATCAAAGATATATAGTTACCAGAATGGGGTTAGGCGACCAGCTTACAGCCGTGGATTTGTTTAATGGTTTGACTGAGGTAGACAAGATTAGAGGTGAGTCTTTTAAATATATCATATGCTATCCAAAAATGCTTGATTGTAGGAAAGGAGGATATTCTGACTTCTGTAAGCAGTTATTTTGCAAAACCTATGCTAATAATTCGAATGTCTATATGAATTGGGGTACTGGTCATAAAGTTAAGCATTGGGGAGCGGGCAGGGGAATGAACGATCTGGCGTTCACAATATTTGAACAAAGGGGTACACAAAAACATTTAAACGAACTCAAATATTCTTGGGAAAAATGTTCAAACTATCTAAAATTTAAACCTTTTCCGCATCTTATATGTGACGATCAAACATATAAAACTAATAAAAAATACGTTGTTTTGACCACCAGAGTTCGAGTATCGGGGCCACATCTCACAAAACCCAACTGGAGGCTTGCGACTAATTTTTTTAAGTACGTCGAGCCGTTGTTAAATATTTTGAATGATCAGTATGACGAAATAGTGCTTATTGGCGAGCCAAAGATTAACCTTTGGGGAGGTAAGACCCAAAAGCATGGATCAGAATCATTTAAAAGCGACCCGCCCTACCCTAACTTGTACGAGACTATTATGAAGACTTTAGAAAAAAACCCTAACATAAAAAGAAAAATAAAAGATTTAACAAATCCGGTCTTTAACATTGATACCTTTTTGAGTGAAAACTCGATATGTAGAGATGCGGACAAAGTGGTATGTTTTGGACACGGTGGAAATTACGCCAGACAATTATCCATCGGAAGTAATCTTTCTTGCCTAATGACTTCTCCTAATTCTGGATTGGATCACCCGTGTACAAAAAACCTACTGCGAATTAAAGAAACAGAAAACCATCTAGAAAATGTGAACATCTTTCACGAAAAAAATATAGAACAATTTTACCAGAGCTTATAACAGGAGTTAAAATGAGCAAAAAGCCGACTAACGTAATGTTTGTGGGAGGTGGCAGGCGAAACACTTTAGCTAAAATGTTTAAAGATAGAGGCTGTAATGTATTTTCATACGAAATTGACAATACCGCTCCGATTAGGACAGAGGCAAAAATAATTGAAGGGGACATATTTGCTTCTAAGAACTTTATATCAAATTTGACACAATCTATAAAGCAACATACTATAGACTTAGTTATACCGCTGCAAGACGAAGCTGTTCCACTGTGCTCAGGTATTAAAGGTGCTGTGTGTAGCCCTTATTACTCTGCTATGAGGTGCGGCGACAAACTACTGTTTGAAACTTTTATGCTTAACAACTTTGCTGAATTATACCCTAAAGCGAAACAGGGTGAAAAACTTATTAAAAAACCCCGTTTCGGATTTGGTGCTAGGGGAATAATCGTAGGAGCATCCTTGGATGATCTTAGCGACGATTATGTTTTTCAGTCGTATAAGACCGGCAAAGAATACACAGTAGACGCTTACTTTGACAAGAATTCTAAAATGGTAGGATGTTCTCCAAGAGAAAGACTTAGGGTTGCCGATGGGGAGGTTGTAGATAGTGTTACAGTTAACCTACCTATGTTAGAACAAAATACCAAAGTCGTTGGAGAAAGTCTAGAATTAATTGGGCCGATATGTATGCAATTTATTGTAGAAAATGAGAAACCTCATTTGTTTGAAGTTAATGCTAGGTTTGGTGGAGGGTCTACATTAAGTATTTATGCTGGCTTAGATATGATAAATATGATTAAAGAGGAATACGTAGAAAACACAAAACTAAACCCGTCCAATTATATAGCTGAACATAATATATTTTTAAAAAGAGTTTTTCAAGACACTTACTGTAAAGGGATAGAATGAGAATAGCAATTGATATTGATGGCACAATTTGTAGCGAAAAACCAACTTTCGACAAACCTATGGCAGAACCTTTCGAAGACGCGAAACAAGACATCAACACTTGGCATGATGAAGGCTTTGAAATTATCTTCTTTACTGCAAGAGGATGGGAGCAATACAACATCACCAAACACTGGCTCGACACACATGGGTTTAGGTACGATAGGCTTATATGCGGAAAGCCAATTTATGATAAAATTATAGACGATAGGTCTCAACAACCTACATGGGGCCATAATGATTCTTCTGAATGAAAAAATATGCCATATAGCAATTCCTAAAACGGCATGTACAACAGTCGTCCAACATCTTTATGCTAAACATCCTAGAAGTAATGTGTGGCCCGAAAATGAACTTGTGTTTCAAAGGATAAAAAATGAAAACTTCACATACTGGAAGAACGTAGGACATGCCACTCTTAAAGAATCAATAATACAACAACCTATTGCTAAACATTGCTATAAAACATGCACTGTTAGAAATCCTTACGACAGATTAGTTTCTCTGTATTATCACTGCTACCGAGCCGTATTTGACTCGCAACTTCGTTACAATCAGCAGTTCTGGATTAACAATAACTACACAACGTGCTTGAAAAGTTTTGAAAGTTTTGTAGAATTTTATCACAATGAATTTTACCCATCGTTACAAGAGGATGAACAGTTGCGACAAATTTTTGCAACTAACACATTCGGAAACCCTTACGAAGATTACATATCGTTATTTCTTCCACAGTCAGCGTTTGTTTTCGATGACGATGATAAAATGACAATAGATGAAGTTTTTAGATTCGAAGAAATAGAGAAAATGCTTGATTTTTATGAAATCCCAACTGGTAAAAGGCATCAAAATAAAAACCCAATCAAACCTCAAAATAAACAATATATAGACTATTACAATAAACACACAAAAGATTTAGTAAAAAAATTTTGGGAAAAAGACTTAGACCTTTTTAAATACGCATTTTAAGGAGTTTGCACATGGAGTTAGTAATCACAACGGAAAACCCAGAGGTTCACTGGGGATTTGTCAACGTAAAAGATAGAACAGTTCTTGATTTGGGTTGTGGTCGTGTATGGCACACAGACCGACAGCGAAGTTCTGACAAGCATCTGCACTGGCCTGATACGCCAGAGTTCTTTCTAAACCGAGGTGCGTCACAGGTTATAGGAGTAGACCCACGATCATATGAAATAGAAAGATATCAAGACGAGTATTTGTACCATGATGGCAAGGGGGTGTTTCTATGTCAAGAAATCACAACTGCTAAAGATGTTCAAGACTTAATAGAAAGATTTAATCCAAATTGTGTCAAAGTCGATATTGAGCATCACGAAAAGGTGCTTGTAGACCTACCTAGCGACATTATCAAAAAAGTAGACGAATGGTATGTTGAATGTCACACAGATAAATTGTATAATGATGTTGCTATGAAACTGATCTCAACTCACAATCTTGAAGTGATAGGTCGTTTACACCACTCTAGTCCGCAGGCACGAGTAATAAAAATGGTGAGAATACGATGAAAGGAATTGTGGTTGGAGTAAACACTGGGCTTGGCGACCAGATCGTAATGAATGGCGGGATTAGATATCTATCTCAGTGCTATGATAAGGTTTGGCTTGTCACTTGGGAAAACAGAGCGAAACACGCTGAGTATCTGTATAAGGACTGCCCAAATGTTGAGGTGTATGTTAAGCCTAGCTTAGAACACAGCAGACAAGCACCAATGCGTATGGAGGCCGCTCACAGAGAAATCGTAGCATCTCATCCAGATTTCGAAATAGAGCCTTACAAAAGATGTTTTTTCTGCGACCAAAAGGATTGGGCTAAATTAGCGAAAAGATTTGAGCTACCTAGTAACACTATTTTTCCACGTATATTTTACGCGAGATTAGGTGTTGATTACAGCAGAAGATATACCTTTCAAAAAATACCAAGAGACCTTCAAAGAGAGTCGCGTCTTTATGACATGTTACAGTTACCGGATGGACGACCCTTTATATTTGTTGTGAACGACTCTAGATCGTCTAAATACAATACCAAAGTGAAAACCGATAAGCTCGTTGTTAACCCCTTAGATTACCCTTGGTGGAAAGACACGCTCATCTACGATTGGCAAACTGTCATGCAACTCGCAGACGAGATTCACACAGTAAACACAAGCTGGTTTCATCTTGCTAGGACTATGCAGCTACAAGTTCCAAAGTTTTACTATTCCGCAAGAAAGGTGAGGTTTTGCGAGCAGAACGATGAGTTCTTAAACGATGAATATGATAACGGCTGGACATTGGTAACTGGAAATTGGACTAATCAAACCAAGAAAGGTTGGCAATTTACTTAAGTTAGGTTTTTTGAACCCATCTGTCCTCCCAGTTCCTAAAGTCTTAGATATTAATAATACTCTAAAGACACATACAGGCCGTACTCTTCTTTAGAGCCGGATGAAAGAGGTGAGGCAGATAGTGCGACAGACCATGTGTGGTGAGTGTCAACACCCGTTCCTCCAAAGGTTTTGTCGATAGGGGCAATTCCTCCGACTTTAGTGGTATCACTACCATCACCAAAGCTGAATCCGAAGACTTCTGTTTGATCCGTACCATCTGTGATATACTGAGTCCACTTAGGCCAAACCATGCCAGACCCACTAACAACCTCTGAGTTCTGCAATTGCTTCTGTCCAGAACCGGGACTATCTAGCAAAGGAACCATAATTCCAGTTCCTCCAACAGTATCATAACTACCAGCGACAGCAGCGGTGGCAAGTCTAGAATCTCCGTTGGTATTTGATGCCGCGTCTGTACCATTTACAAAAACAGCACCAACACTATTGGTATAGTAGTTTTTACTTGCTGTAATGTACTCAGCAGGCCAAGGCTCGCCCCACCACCAAAGGTCTCCACTACCTTGAGCATCGGAGCTTAGTCCGTTGTCTGCTCCCTGTGCATCCCATGTGGCACCGTTGTGATTGACCAGCTCGGCAACTTTTGTATTTACTCCACTCGCTGGATAGTTTACATTTGCTCTGTCGTAGATTCTTAACGTACAATTCTGAACATTAACAGCACTCGCATTACCGAATTCAATACCTAAAGACCCATACATAGTACGAACCCCAGACACTCCAGTATCATACGGACTACCCGGAACTGCTTCAAGAACACACACTCCACTAGGATATGTAGAGACTGTTTGAAATGCAATATTGTTTGAAGCGTCTTTAAACACGCTCCCATCTCCATTTGCCACATAGGTAGTACCTTGATACGCACCTATTTGCACCGAAGAACCTGCTGTAGACCCATAGAACGCTAGTCCAGAGCCGGAAAGGGTATCTAATGACGGTGTTCCATCATTATTCCCGAGTACTTGAAATCTTATGCTTGCCATCTGGATTGTCTCCTATTGTAGTAATATCTAAGTTTTTATACACATAAAGTAGTTTTATTTGGTCTTTTTAGCAAACACAATCCGTGTCTGCTGACTCATTAGCGTCTGGACACCCCACCCATAAAGGGATATACTCATAATTCACTCTTGTAGCTATAACAAACACTAATCCGGGCACATCTTCTTGGCTTAAACTCGGATCTCTATTTGTTACCACAAGACTTTCATCTAAATCACAATTGCTCATTACCCCAGTGGTAACATCGGTGTCTTGATTTCTAAAGACTTTCATGGTGAAGAAAGAAGGATCGCAAGGACTTGTTGGGGCGGATATCGCACCATCTGCGACTCCACACACCGTGTGATGCCCCATTGTCCACACTTTTCTAAGAACATCCCACCTGAAATCTATTGGCCCAGCGGCGTTGAGAGAACGGTCTCCCACCACCTCTGAATTGAATTGGAACGGGTTATCTCCAGCAAACGGGTAGGGTCTATCACCGTGATCAAATCCCCACCCAGAAAGAACCATTGGCCCTCTGTGATGAGAAACCCTAACTTCAGAAATACTTGTTCTGTCAACTTTTCTAATATTTAAATCAGGCCCGCCATTACCAGTTCCGTTATTAACCATCATCTGGAAATCAGTATTAGCAATAAACGTCGAAGCATCTCCCAGAATACTGGAAAAATAAGGGTCTAACTCAGTCCTAGTTGGAGCGAGTGAAAACTGATCAAAAACACCATAAGAGATTAAATCATCTTGAGGAACTTCAAAAGTGGCTAGTAACCCGTTATTATTTTGTCCGTTGGATCGGATTACAACGGGTGAATACAACTGTTCTGAAGACTGTCCGGCGGTATTATTTGGCTCAGATCCAACCGCAGCAGCCGCATCGGATACTGGCTTTATCGAGCCGCTATTGTCTGTTGGCATATCTTTTTCCTTTTATCCTTGACTTTGGTTATTCGTGTTGACTTCTTTGTTGGCGAACAACATTTGCATGAACCCAGCATCAGAACCAGATTGTTTTGCCTTGCTCAATTCGGAAAAATCGGTTTTCTCGAATCTAATCTTTGGGAACGGTCTTTGTTCAACTTCATCCCTTTTCTTTTTAGCAAATGAGAACCTGTTGTTGTTGATCTTCTGAATCCTGTCTATGTTATACTTAGCCATAGTTCCAAACTGAGGAGTCCAAGTATTAAACTTATAAGTTGTTTTAACTCCACTGGTAGCGTCTACTGATATACTCATATTAGAGACATATGGCCCCAAACTATCGAATCTGTCCCCTAGGTTCCAACTTGGTGCTCCCGCCAACTCTATCTGACCTGTCTCAGATTCTATCAGGTCGCTCTCAGAAACAGCGGCTATAATACCTCCAATTTGATATAAAGCACCATAACTACCGTATGTCTCTGGACGCATGGATTCATCCTCAGAAACTTCTGCTTTACCATTAGGGTTGTAAAAGCCGCCGCTCGCTTTATTCAGCGTAACCCACGGCCCATAGTTAAGCCTTCCGCTTTCTTGAGGAACTCCGAAAATCTTTGGAAGTAAGTTGTCTGGTGGAATTTGAAATTGGAGACTTTCTTTTCCTGATCCGATGTAGGCTTCTGGGGGAATATCAATACCGAAGAAGTAATCAGCCAAAATAGTCAGGCCAAAATCAGGCGTGGTAATCGAATCAAACAACTTAACCTGAGTACCTGTTTTGAAAACACAAAGAAAAGCCCCGCCAAAATAGCCAGTCTGATCGAAAAAAGACTCTTGTTCAGGACTTCCCTTTTTTGTCACAATAGAGCCAGCAGCTAGATTTGCACCTATATTGTAATCCGTTCCCATAGAGCTATAGTCACAATCTCCTCTTCCCTGATATGCCACTAAACTACCAACTCTGCCAACAGCGTCCCAAGAATTTATATCGTATGTCAGGGGAGAGGAATCAAATGCAGAGCTAGAGATTTCCCAAGATTTTAACTCTTGAAAATCATCTGCGGGGAAATATATATTGTATCCAGCCCCAGACACTTCATTAGGCAACTTTAAAAGAAATTCCTGCATGTATGTTTGACTTGCCACATTGCTAACCGCAGAGAATATCTTGTCATTTTCGGCTGTTTTAGCGGCTTGCCATTGCTTGGGAGCTTTGTTTATATTGGAAAGAACCATATCATAAGAGTTGCCAGCGTTTCCCCCTGCCAGCATTTGAATCAAGTTACTGGTAGCGTCGAAAGCACCCGTCCAAGGCGAGTTGAGTGTTGTGTAGCCGTTTGGCTCTTGCTCGGCTAAACATTCAAAAGTTTTAAATATTTCCCATTGCTGCTTGCCACCCTGAGCCATTCTTACTTCGAAAGGCGTTGCTTTGTACCAACCATAACCCTCGATATAGATTGCCCGAGGCGAAGAGGGTTGCCCGTAAACTTGCCCCACTGTTCCCACAACATTAAACCCTTTCGGATTATTAGCGTTTTTACCCCAGATCGCATACTGACTAGCCACATCATTTATTTTTAAGTATCTAGTTCTTCTTCCTCCCCAAATAATTTTCTGGGTAGTTGAGTCTCCAAACTCTTTACCAATGTTATAACTTAACATAGTCTTTTCATCAGTTGGTTTGGCTAATTGTGCTGTAATAAAGCTCTTTAGCTTATTAGCCTCTGGTGCTGCTCTTTTGGAAACTATTTTAATCTTCATATCTGCATAATTGCTTCCCGTGGCAACACCGTCATTGTCTATGCTCACAATCTGACCGCCACCGTTTGGCAACTTTGAAAGCCCTGTCTTGTTAACATGCTCTATACTGTAAAAATAATCAAACTGAAATAATTCACCCAT
>TARA_R110002167_G_scaffold294935_5_pt1 | contig 14133 bp, 13 predicted proteins | sample TARA_R110002167 | Tara Oceans TARA_R110002167 (sample SAMEA4398238) | marine metagenome | biome: Polar Biome; feature: [MES] marine water layer (ENVO:01000295) within the mesopelagic zone...; material: water (ENVO:00002006), including particulate matter (ENVO:01000060) such... | reverse complement strand
GGAAACAAAGTCCGTCGCACCACCACAACCACAGACGAAGTTGCACCTGATTTGCAGGTCGAAGTGGACAAACTCGACGCGCAGATCGAAAATACGATTGCCCGTTACGTCCAACCACTCAAGGTTCAACGCCGGAAGCTAGTGCGGAAAATGGCTGATCTGGATGTCGTCATTCCCGATGTGGACTAGGTAATGAACCTCCTCCCCGTCATCCTTCTCGCTTGCCTAGCGGTTGCTTGCAACCCTCGGGCTGTCCCTGTCGCTCCGATAGTTCCTGCCGTGTCTCGTGCGTCCTCGGATGTCAGGGCGGCGGGGACAGCCACGGTGCGCGTGCAAGACGGGGTCAAGTCCGTCTCGTCCCGGATCAGGGGTGTGGGTGTGGGGATCGATGCGGCACTGGCACAGGCAGACACGAAGCGGGCAGAGAATCCAGGTTCTCCCGATGCCCTTTCGTGGCAGTCGCAGTGGGAGATACTCACTGATGTCAAGGTGCGTAACCTGTTCGCTGAGTCCACTGCCAGCACAACGCTAACCGATGCGATCTCAGCCGTGGCCTTACAGAAGACTGCGGAGGAGGGCATGACCGATCTGGAGGAGACGGCTGTCGTTCACGACAAGGGAGTAGAGGACATCAAAATCAACGCCGCCAAGAACGCAGACGATGCCGCCAAATGGAAGTGGCTCGCAAGATCTGTGTGGGTCATCATCGGCTCCATTCTAATTTTTGCTTTCATACTATGGGGTATCCCCGGCATAGCTAGGCTTGCCACACGGCTACGTCCGTCACCATTCTAACAAATGTCCGATAACTCTACCGACGCCGTGCCTAAGCATCACTACTATGATGAAAAATTCCTGATGATGAATCGTCGTGCGGATGGCGTCGACGAGAGATTCGATAAGTTGGAGGACAAGATGGAGATCGGGTTCAACCGGATGTTCCAACTCCATAATGAACGGACGCAGTCAGCCACGAAACTCGGCAAGGAGTTCTACGGAGCCTTCGGCGGTATCCTAATCATCGGTATAAGCGCCCTATGGATGGTCATCGGTCTGCTTGTGAACCCTATTGCTGAGAGTGTTAAAGTTATCACTACAACACTGGATAGCACTAGGTCTTATGTTGAAAGCTCCCTCCCGCTTATGGCCTATAAGACCCAGAAGAACCGGGAGCATATCGAAGATGGTCTGGGTGTAGCGAACCGGGAGTCTATCGAGCGGCACGGGGCACAGGAGGCAAAGCTCGTAAATCTAAAGAAAGAACTCGACGACCTAACAGCGTGGCGAATCCTAAGCTCCGAGTGGAAGGGTGAAGTAAAAGAACGCATGCGTGGTCAACGTAGCGACATCGACGCACAGAAAGAAGATCTCAGAATCTACACCAAAGAACAACAAACATTAAACCTGCTGAACTCGTGAAAGAAAAATACAACGCATTGAAACTCCGTCTCTCCAAAGTTCCCGGCCTTTACTGGCTCACCAGCATGTCCGACATGGCGATCCTCCTCGGCATGGTCGTGGCACTCTTCGTGCTGCTCGTTCCTATCATCAGATTCTTCGCGCCAACTGCCGGGGTGTTCGACGTTGGACTTCTCATGTCGCCTGCTATCGGTATGGTGGCGTGCGTAGCCTCGATGATAATGATCTTCGTCGTATGGCGTTTCGGTTACGGTAAACCTTTCGACAGGTGGTTTGACGGGAATACCAAGAAGAAGGACAAAGACACAGGCAAGATCATCGACCCGCCGCTTCCTACCCTGCTCTCCGACTTCAACAGCACCACCCCCACCGGGCGGTTGTTCTTTTTCCTCGGCAACGTGATCGCCGTGGCTTTCGTTGTAGGCATCTTCGCCCTCGTGTTCGCATGAAGATCATCTGCGTATTCGTCATCGCGTTCGCGTCGACCAAAGGGTTCCCGAAAGATCCCCCTGTTCCTATGTCCGACCGAGAGAAGATCCTTGCCGTAGCTGTATCTCAGATCGGTATCAAGGAAGCAACCGGGCGCAACGACGGCGAGGTCGAGAAATACATCGATAGCGTCGGTCTGGACGGCAAGGCCGGATACCCCTACTGCGTAGCTGCTATCTACTGGACAGGCAAGGAGGCTCTAGGAAGTAAGAACCCGTATCCCAAGTCCGCTTGGTCTCCTGACTTTGTCAAGAAGGGGGAACGCTTCTCGAAGACAACCGTAATCAAAGGCGGGGAGTGTGGGGGTATCTACTTCCGCAGTAAGGGTCGCATCGCTCACGGATTCATTTGCGAAAGCTTTGATGGTAAGAATCTTATTACTATTGAGTGGAACACTAATGCTAAAGCAGCAGTAGGAAGTGCGGGTGACCGAGATGGTCAGAACGTATGCCGAAAGCGACGCCACTACCGGACTGTTCACAGCGTCAGAGACTGGCTCAAGTAAAGCCATCTTGACTATATCTTAAAATCATACACTATACCGCCATGTCCGAATGTTCAAGCTGCAATGAAATCAAGAGTCCCGACAACTCGGTTGAGGGTGCCTGCTACGCCTCTCTCGATCAGGCTCAGTCAGGATGCGTCCCCACCTCCTCCAACCTAGCTGGAGAATCTGAGGAGACCTGCCGACCGCAGCAGCTCTCCACGACCACAGACGGAGGTGACGCCACAAAATTCACCAACTCACGCGAGGCAATCTCCCTGACCCTCCTCGGTCGTATCGGAAACCGACTCGCTAAGTTCGTAGGGTCTGGCTTCATTCAGGTCGAGGACGGCGAAGCGAAGCTAGTCTCGTTCATCCCGCTGAAGATCCGTGAGCTGTATCACCGATGGGTGATCCCGTCCCCCGGTCAGAGTGCTGTCCTCGGTGCAGCTAAGCCTGCTCCGTATATGGTTATCTCTGATAACGACGGTAAGACCTATGCTATCAAAGGTCTTGCTGGAGAGGATTGCATTATCCTCTGGGACTTCGTAGCGAAAGCGTTCGTCACCAAGCCGCTAACAGATTTCCCTGTATCCGTGAAGGGTGCCCTCCAGAAGCGCGACAAGATCGAGATCGCCGGGTTCCAGCCGCCAAGCTCCGCTTGCTACGACAAAGCCCGCGAGGTGATGGCGTTAAAGGGCGAGGGGATCGTGTTCCTCACCAACGAAACTGTCGAGTATCCAGACTCGATGTGCTGCGATGACACTTGTGGTAGCGACTGTAAGTGTGATGACAATAAAATTATCTCTGTTGCCAGCGTTGTCCTCTACCCCGATGACTCCAGCACGAAGCAATACATCCTCGCTTGGCAGTTTGGAGCACCTCCCGTGTTCATCGAGAAGCCCGCCGCCTCATCAGGCGAGAAGGGAGATCCGGGCGCAAAGGGCGACCAAGGAGTCCAGGGCATACAGGGGACACCCGGCGTAAAGGGTGACACTGGAGAGGCGGGCGCAAAGGGCGACAAAGGTGACGCCGGAGAGCAGGGCGAGGCTGGTAATGTCGGTGACATCACGGTCACCCCCACGGTAGTTTTGGTGGACGCAGCTATCTTCATCCAAGCTCCTCTCACGGGCGGTCAGGATGTGAACGGTGCTGGCTCTGACGTGAACTTCGGAGCAAACGTCAGGGCGGAAGGTGACTGGTCACACATCAGCGGAACTCCTAACTTCATCCTCGGCGCTAGTGCTGCCGACTACAATCACGTTGAGATCACGGCACACATCCAATTCGATTACGGTAATGCAGGAGGAGCTACTCCAGTCCTCCCCGTCCTTGAACTGTATAAGGCAGGGGTGCTGGTTGCTGAAGCCACAGTTCAGCACGGTTACATTGATGATGACGCAGGGAAGAACTCTGAGATTGGTAGTAACACCGTAGTATTCACAGATCTGGGCGCTCTCGTTGCAGGGGTCAGCTACAAGGTCAGAACTCAGCGAGGGAACGACAACACCGATCCCGTAGCAGGCGTCGCAGGACACATCACCCTGAAGGCTGTAAAGAGAGTCTCCGTAGTCACTGAGATTGAACTGTCCACTCCGTAATCGATGGCAACCCGACTAAAGCTTGTCACTGACCCAGTCACCGGAGAGTCCGCGTGGTTTAAGAGGTCGAGTGGCGACCTGTTTGTATCTTGTGCCTACACTCCCGTCACTCGTTCTTACGCTTACTGCGCACCAGATCCTTCGACACCCTCGATCGACGTAGAGTGTGGAGTAGGTGAGTCGGATAAAGAGGGGGTATTCTCATCCAACAGCAGAGGCTGGGAACCTATAAACCGTGGCGGTAGTGGGGGCGTAGGCAGCAGCAGTAGTAGCAGTAGTAGTAGTAGTAGTAGTAGTAGTAGTAACAGCAGTAGCAGCAGCAGCAGCAGCAGCAGCAGCAGCAGCAGTTCATCGGAACACGACTGCTACGAACTATGGTGGGCAACTGGGTATATGGATTGCACTATGGTCTACACCCACGAAGGCACAGAGTATCTCGCTAATGGGACGAATGCTTGGCCTAAGGTGAGTGGACTTTTTGACCCATACCGTCCCCCGGACGGAACCGTTACCGATAGACCATTCCGGGCAGTCGGCACCTCTGACTCTCAAGTGGACGTTTTCAACGGATCAAAGCTTACGGTGATGGTTCCGGCAGGCGACCCTGCTCCTGCGAAGGGTGCTCTGGTGCTTCGGAACTTCCAAGGCGTAACGGGGGGTGACATGGATAATCACTACTGGAAACTGGTAAGCTGTTCTTCAAGCTCACCCTCTTCGAGAAGCAGCAGCAGCAGCAGCAGCAGCATAGGTAGCGGTAGTAGTAGTAGCTGCGTCTGCGATCCCGACGTATCGACGTATCGCATCCGAGTCTATGATTACGATGATGTTACCTTGGCCACTGACATCGAGGTGGACGGGTCGCTGTGTGACGGTGGCGGACGTTTTGATAACGCTACGGATGGATCATACCTTCGTTGGAATGGAACTGGATGGGCGGGCGATGTATGGATACCGGACTGGTCTGAACCCCACCTTCACAACACCCTCGCCCCTTTCTTCATCGCCGATCCTTATTTTGGCAGCACCGATAGGTGCAGCCCCGTAGGCACCTACATGTGCCTTGCGAAGTTTGCTAACCTGCGCTTGGAGATCACCCTCCCTTGATAGGTGCCCCGTGTAATTAAACACAAAATGAAAACAATCATCTACCCTATAGCTAACGGTAACTATACCGACTCCAATATACCTCTACTTATGTCACTGAGGTCGATTGAGAAGTTCATAAAGGAAGACGTGCGGGTAGTGGTGGTGTCCGAGAGGATGCCCCCATACCTGTCGGACGAGGTGGCGTATGCCGAGTGCTGTAGTTACCTGAACGCACTTGAGGTGGCTACAACCCTAGATACCGAATTTCTATGGATGAACGATGACATAATTCTACTGAGGGATTGGACATGGGATCAGCTCAAGTCTTGGCGTAGGGGTGCATCACAGGTCAGCGAGAGTAGGCAGGAAGGTATGATAACAGGGGGTGGTGCTTGGGCTAGGCGCAAGGGTCTGGTTCTGAAGCAGCTACGGGAGGAGGGAAAATCCACCTTCGACTACTCCACGCACACACCCTACTTCTATAAGTCGGATGAGCTGCGCGACATCCTGTCTAGGTTCAGCTACGGATACAAGACACCCGTCGAGACAGCCTACGGAAATTCGGTGGATGTCGACATTGCGTTTACGGGCGGTGTCCTATCCCGGCACAGTGAGAAATTCCTGCCTGTTGATGTCTCCTCTTACGGGCTATTGAACTTCGACGATACAGGCTTTACAGATCACATGAAAGGGTTCCTACTGGGGATGTTCCCAACTCCATCAAGGTTCGAGGATCTTGGAACCTGCAACCTAGCCACTACACTGCTAAACCAGATCAAGTAATGTCACGACTATCTATAATTCAAGCAGGGATGGCAGGTGTCGACATGACAACCAACCCGCTCTTCCTTCCGGGTGAGCGCCTTGCCGCTGCTACAAACATGGTCTTTGACGAAGGCGTCATCAAGACCAGACCCGGATTCCGATACCATGATCTCGACGTGCGTGGCACCTTCCAAGGTGCGGCGGTATACAGCCCGTCCCGAGGTCTGTCACACCAGCCCTTCGCTGACCCGTATACGGCGCTCGTCCTATCGGTATCCGGCAGGCTGACTTACAACCTCTCGCAGGACTGCTACCTCGACTCTCCGGTAGAGATCAAAGGTGAGTCCACGCTGAGCGAAGGTGACGTCCACATCTACCAAGCCGAGAACTACCTGATCGCGCAGTCGCCTTTCTCTGACACGATCTGGTGGGAGGGTGTGGGTAGCTACTCCGTGAGTCCAGGTCTCGATGCCAGCAAGGACGCTGTGAAGGAACTCCTGCTCCAATCCGAGTTGATCGAGAAGTCGCTACCCGGAGCCAACATAGACTGCTGCTTCCAGAAGATTAGCTACTGTGAGGTTGTCCCTATCTCTGATGAAGAGGAGGACTTCAGTAGCCATGATACTCTAGTGTTCTCTGAGCACCGAAACTTCCTCGTGAACTCTGCGGGGGTAGGAATCTATACCAACGGTCGTATCCATCAGGAGACTAGGTTTGGTATCTATGTGAGTGATCTTATTCATAAGCGGGGGACTAAGTATACGGACGACGTCCTACTCATGGAGGAGCAGCAGGCTGGATCTTTCGGAGACCCTATGTCTACCAACTCACGCCTAGGTCAGCTCCGTGCCTTGGAGGTGATGCCGTCTATGAGCACCGCCAACGGAGAGGGTATGCTGGTAGCCTACTACGACAACGGAGTGGTATCATTTGATACCTTCTCTTCCCCGCGTGAGACTCGCGTAGACGCCGAGACCGGGCAGATGATACAGAAGGGTTGGTCAGAGTCACGCCAAGTGAACCATCTCCTCAACCGAGTCAGTGCCACCGGGCGCTACGCGGTAGCTACCCTGCCGAGAGACCACGCCTTCCGCTCGCGCTACGGAATCCACCTTCTGAAGACCGCCCTCGGGGACGGAGTTTTCAACGACGAATACACCAACACCCTGTCGCAGGATGTCCAACCGATCTTGGATTCTGATGTGAAGTCCTCACTGAAGGGCGCGACCGTAGGTCACTGGACAGAGGGCAACCGATTGCTGGCTTCGGTGGGTATGGTAGAGAACTCGATCTACACCAGCTCCGCGATGGCGCGTGGCTTCGTAGTGTGGAATCAGGCTACCACGTTCACGGAAGACCGCACGCCTCGTCCGCTATGGGAAGGTCTCTGGTCTGTCCATGCAGCCATCGCTGGAATCCATCGGCTTCTCGATGTCACAAGTGTCGGCGGGGATAGCCTATTCGGGTTCGTCGCATCCAAGGGTTGTGACGCTTCTCTAGTTTTTGGCGAGATCGACAAGCGACTCGACTGCGACATCCTCGATGACGAGCCTGTTCAGATTGAGTGGAGCATCACCTCGCGGAAAGTCTTCGGACTCAACACCCGCGAAGAGAGCGCCGGGTTCCAGCACTTAAATAGAATCACCGAAGGTAGGCTAGAGATCGAGGCGTCTGGTGCAGGGGGTCGCGTCCGCGTGATGATCCGCACTGACCAATCTGCCGCATGGCAGGAGTGGCACGCATCCGACACCAGCCAATCAGCCTCTACCGAACTCCACAGCATCAACCTCGGTCAGCCTCCCAAGTCTTGCCGCGAGGCTAGCTGGTTTCAGTTCCGGGTGGAGGGTCTCGGCAAGGCTTCTGTCCGTATGCTTGAGGCCGAGATAGCACAAGACCGAGACAAGATGGGCAAGTCTATCACTACCCACGATGTTAGCGAGAGGGATGAACCTTACCATAAGATTAACACTACACCAGCAGATACAAGATGGACTTAAACCTAACAGTAAAGAAGTGGTCGTCGACCTGTCACTTCAACGAATCCCAGCTACGCGAGATCGCCAGTTCTATGCGAGTATCACTACCCGATAAGATGCGGTTGGTTTATTATGGACAGAAGCCTCCTCTAGACGTTAGCTTGTCATGGCAACCTACTAACGGCATCGAAGATCCCGTAGGTAAGGTGAAGAACTACACTGACGGAAACTGGAATGAATAGCACATCACTCGAAGAAGCCTGCCTCTGGATGGGGTCTGCACTTGGACTCAATCCTGTCAAGGATCGATCCGAGGTGGTCTCCTACGTCAACAAATACCGGAACCTCCTATACAACTCGTTCAACCGGGTTCAGCTCTTCGACGACTACGAGCAGTGCTTCGCCATCAGCACATTCCGTCAGAATTGTAGCGGCTCCGCTTGCTCCACTTACCGTGGGTTCACAGCGACTCTAGACATGGGCGGCGTGATGGGATCTTGGGAGTCACTCAAGGCAGTCACCATCCGATCGCGCTGGCGTGAGGTTCATCGCGGCAAAGACGACCTTCGCGGTCGCGTGCTTGAGATCATACCTATGAACGGGAGCTTCGCCACGGAGCGGGACATGACCAGCACCCAGCAGCTCCGGCTCTACGCACACTCGAAGGAGGACGCAGGTAAGTCAGTTTTCGTCGTAGCAAGAGGGGAGGACGGGACGGAGCACAACCTCCAGTTCGTCCTCGGTAAGGATACTCAAGTCACAGTCAACCGAGCCGTGTGCTCTGTGCTGGCTGTCACCATGCCCGCAGACCTGTGCGGTAGCGTGGGCATGTATCAGGACGACGGTCTCCTCCTCAGTGTCTACCCACCTGGTGTCCGCACGCCTCAGTATCGACGCTACAAGGTTCACGACGGATTCACCTGTGAGAGCAGCACGATCCTGATCCAGTCGGCTCGGGTCTACATCCCTGTGACTGAGGATTACGACGTCATCGAAGTCGGTGACCAACTCGTGATCGAGAGCGCCGGGAGGTTCTTCAAGTATGGAGAGAATACCCTTGACCCTAAGGAACGTAAAGCTGCTTTAGGTTATAGAGAGGAGATGTATGGATACATCGATAACATCATGGATAGAGACAGAGGGCGTGAGTCCAATGACTCCCTCGTAAACTTTACCAAGAAACCACGGAGAAGCCGCAGACGCGGACTCACCGGATACCGTAGATAACAATGCTCCAAGAAGTAGCCGTAACTGAATTTCCTAAGATCAAAGAGATCGTCGAGAGAAACATCTCCGCGTGCAAGGTAGAGTCGAGGACAAGCTTTGACTACATCAACGCCACGGCTACCCTATTCGCCTCCCAGAACAACATCGGAGTCTGGGTTGATGACATAGAGAAGCCGACTGCTCTGCTTATCGTGACTAGCGGGAAGTTCGGTGTCCTCAACGAGGTCTTCGCCTTCGTTAATACGATCTACATCGACGAGGATCGACGGACTCCCGAGCTTCTGAAGAGCATGGCGGACACCGCCGCGCTATGGGCGAAGTCTCGTGGTTGCAAGACACTCCAGATTTCCTCGTGGATCTACCGGGGGTGTCCTGACATCAGCTCAGTGTGGGTTAAGTCTGGGTTCGAGCCGCAAGAAACAATTTTCGTAAAGGAGGTATAATCTCATGTCTACTATAACAGGAACCTTTGATAGCACAGTTCAGTTGTTAGTCCCCGCACTTCAGGCGGCGGCTACCCTCGTCGTGCTAGGTAAGCAGAAAGATCTATACGACGACATCGCTGACCAGCGCATCGATTTGATTGACCAGTCAGTCACCAACTACATCACAGGGATGGACGCGCTTCTCACCACAGGTCTGATCGATCAGGCGATGGGAACTGTCCCGGTAGCCGCCCTCTATGAGGAGGTCGACTCTCGCGCTACGGTCTACGCATCAATCAACGAGAACCTCCAGAACATCCCGGCAGCGGAGCGTCAGATCGCAGCAGTGAACCGGATGAACGAGCGCAATGACATCGTGAGGATGACGGCGTTCTCCCCTGAATATTTACATCTCGCGCACAAGAACTCGGCTACCATCCGGGATCTCATGCACGGTAAACTCCCGATCGATGAGGTCATAAACGTCCTCACCGATGAGGCTGAGCAGGCAGCACTAGCCGGACGTATCGGCAACACCTCTCGCCGGACGCACCGCAGCCTCGGACTCAGTCGACTCAGCATGCAGCGTGCAGGGCGGGCGGCTATGGACGCGAGTATCGGTATGGCACAGAAGGTGTCCCCCATCCAGCGTGCTCAGACCATGCAGGATCTACTCACCAGACCGTCCGAGAGGATCGGTCTCGCCCTGACCCAAGCGCAGCTCATCCAGCAATCGTTGCAGAATGCGAACAACGCCACCGCTGCCGGGAACCCATCCCGTTTTGGTGAACTCCAGATCGCTATGCAGAAGCTCACCGCACGCCTCGGCCAAGAGGCTCAGCGCGGAAACATGATTAACCAGTTTGTCCCTAACTACGCTGCGTTGCTGGCACCTCAGATCAACTCCATCTCCGAAGCACTACTAGGCTCCGGCGACCGCACCGGGGCTTCTACTGGAGGTGACGGAGGCGGTGTCGGTCAAGGCAACGGAAGATCTAACTATACCACCAACCCTGACGCAACCAAGTAACATGCCACTACGTCCAATCGAATTTGCAGGAAGCGGAGGAGGCGGTAACGCGCTACTCCAAGGTATCATCAACGGTCAGAACATGTCGTTGACAAGTGCCCTGTCCGGCGCTGTCCAGCTCACCCGTGACGCCAGCAGCAACCAGCTCGCGCAGGAGAACACCCTCCTCGAAGAGCGCAGGTTCGACCGCACGTTCCGTGAGAGTCAGCGTGTGGATGAACGGAACTTCGACCGTAGTGTTTTCTCTGGAGACCGCGCCTTCAGTGAGGGTGTCCGTCAGTTCAATATCGTAGACAAAGATCGTGACGCCTCACTCAACCTCAGAGCAGAGCTGGGCAGGGGTCAGCTCGGTATCGCCACCGAGAACTTAAATCTAAACCGCGACAGGACTGAGCTAGCCATCAGGCGGGGAGAGGCTGAGCTTAGCCGTCACACAGGTGTGTTCAAGCAAGAGGATATGGATCGGGAACAGGTAGCAGATCTCCGAAGCCGCGCTGAGATTGCCAACGACCCTGTAGCCTTCGCTGCGCAAACTAAGTTCGAGGGTATACCTGCCGCAGAGGTAGAGGTGATCCGCGCCCGTGAGCTTGAGGACGTAGGCTTAGGGTTCAACCTGGTGGGTTTCCCTCAGGTAGGGAAGAACGTGTCAGAAAGAGCTGCAAGTGCGGATCTATTGCCCCCTCGGACACGGCAAGATACCGCCGCCTCCGCGCTGGTGATAAAGGCGGCGCAGCAGTCCGCAGACGGCGACCTACCTGCGTCGTTAGTCACCCTCGCCCGTGCTGCTGAGACAGCGTCTGAAGGTAGCCCAGAACAGGCAGCAATAATTCAGCAGAAAGTAATCACCGCTGCTCAGCTCTCTTCCACCCCTAAGCTATCTGAAAGTCTCGTCAGTGCGATCACCGCCTCCGAAATCTACGCCGGGGGTATGGATACTGTTTTTTCTGGGACTGATTCTACATTCGCTGAAGAAGTTGAGGCAGTCCTCTCTTCTGATACAGCTTCTGGTTACGCTAGAACACTAGCTGCACCTAAGAGGAGGGAGGACAAGCTAACTAAGTCACAGAGAGACGCTCGGGCTAAGAAGAGGTTGGAGTTCTACTACAGTGTGAAGAACGCTTCGCCGTCTGACCTCATCCGCGCTAGGAGCAAGGGTGACCCCCACGAAAGCTACCTGAAAGATCTACTTCCCACTCCGAAAGATTCCAGATAAGCTTAGCCATGCCAACTCACATCCCTTCGCCGTCTTCCGATGTAACTACCCTCACTAACGACTCTCGCTATGCTTCCCTTCCTTGGGAGAGTAAGCAGATCGCGCTACAGAGGTTCGCTGAGGCTAATCCATCTCCTAACTCGAACCTCGTAGCGGGGTTCGAGAAACTTCGACACTTCAGCGAGGATGGGACACCACAGAGCCGTGCTCAGAACGCGAGCCGCTTCGAGGCCGAGCGCACTTGGCTCGCTGCTATACGTGGCGGTCAGGATGAGATCACCGCAGGACAGGAGCGTCTCGCTGCATACGACAAGGCTCACGAAGATTTCAAAGTCGGTCTAGCTACGAGGCAAGAGGAACTCATGCTTGCTTCCGAGCTGGCTGATGCGGAGAACACGACCAAGGCTTCCTTCGGCAACCTGCTCGCCGGAGCCGCATCGACCGTGAAGAATGTCGTGACCGGAGGCGCTCTCGGAGACGATGAGTTCAGCGCCGAGGTGAGGGTTGCCGAGAGTAAACGTAAGGAGCTTCTGTCTGACTTTGCTAGCAGAGGATACACTGAATCAGACATCGCTACGCTACAAGACGACGTGGCTATCAAGAGCAACGCCAAGGGTGCCCCGGCAGCAGTTGACTCCCAAGGCTACATTGGAATTAACGACGGTCTACTCATCAAGAACATCGACAACGTGCGCTCTACTATCGAGGGTCTCGACGCCCCGTCCGAGGAGAAGTCGAGGGCTATCTCCAGCCTTGAGCATCGTCGTGCATCTGTAGTCAGCGGAATCTTCGACACGGCTCAGCTTGTGGGCAACGTGGTCTACGAGGAAGATCAGTTCGGACGTAAGATAAACCCTACGATCAACCCTCTTACCGAGTTCACCAGCCTTGTCACTACTCTAGGTTCTACTATCAAGAAGATTGCCGGGTTCGACAACGACATCGACAGGCGGGCTATCGCTGCTGCTGGGCAGGGCAGCGCCGGGTTCGGTGTATCCTTCTCGGATGAGGAGAAGATGACGGCTGTGAGCAACTTCCTCGCTACCCGCGAAGGCTTCCTCGACCGGGGACGTATCGGTCTCACTGCCGGACTTATCACCGACTCTATAAACATGGTGACTACACCGCTAGAGATAGCTGGTATGGACATCGCAGCCTCCACTGCGGAGGGCATGAACCTACAACGCCTGTCCACATCAAAGGTGGATAACCTCGCTGACATCGGTGGAGGCTCACGGTTCTTCGAGCTTGCTGCGCGTATCGTTCCGCAGGTCATACTCACCCGAAAGGTCGGTGGTGCTGCCCTCAGCGGAGCTAAGTCGGCTCGTGCGTCTGACATAGTCGCCGTCCGCACGGCTCAGCTATTCGCCACAGGTTTCGGTGGATACCAGAGCGCGACATTCAACTCCCGTGATGTCCTCGACAACGGAGGGACTCCCTTGCAGGCGCTTGAGGCTGGAATCAAAGGTTTCGGCACTACGTTCCTGCTAGCTAACGGTCTCAACGCAGTCGGGGCTGGCGGCATCGAGCAGTTCAGAACCAAGGCTACTGCTTCTGCTGCGGTAGCCAAGGCGCAGCTCAAGGCACGTCTCGCCGGGGTCTCCCCCAAGCGAACAACCCGCGCAGGGAACGCTGTCCGAGGCGGTCTCGGTGAGTTTGCACAAGAATACGTCGACGAGTTTATCAACGGTCTAATCACCCAGGACTTCACTGACGCCACGAACGATCAGCTCGCTACAAATGCTTTCCACGCTGCCTTGATCGGAGGCGGGTTCGGTGCCGGGTTCGGTGCCTCGAAGAAGGGTAGCAACGGGCTAGAGATCGAGAGTAGCTTAGAGCAGATTGAGGACGCAGCAGACAAGGCGATGGAGGGCATGTCTATGGATGTGGGATCTGAGGAACAGTCCAAGATCGCTGCCCGCATCTCTGATCTAAACGAGAAGGCTGATTCGCAAGAGGTCATCAAGCAGCCGGACGGGACGTTCGTAGAGTCGGGAGGTCTCACCGAGGCTGAGACCATCGAGCTAGAGCAGCTTGAGAAACAGTTACACGAAGGCACCTTGGAAGAGCCAGAGGTTACCATAGAAAATCCTTCTGCACCGGAGACCCTTCAAGTAGGCGGACTCGACCTAAAGGTCGGTGATGTTATCAGAACACCTAATGGTGACCAAGCCATTACCAAATACATAGGAGAGACCGTAACCACTATTGAAGGAGAGGAGATAGTAGAGAGAGACTTTCGTCTAGCTGACGGCACGCGCATCAGCCTTGAGAACGGTGTCGATACTGCGGATGTCGTAACCAACACCCCGTTCGTTCCTCCCGTCACCCCTCCAGCGGAGCCTACTCTAAATACAGTAGAAGGTGAGACCACTGTTGATGTCGAGGTCGTAGAGCCTGCCCTCGAAGAAGACCCCA
>TARA_R110002167_G_scaffold88561_2_pt1 | contig 14139 bp, 13 predicted proteins | sample TARA_R110002167 | Tara Oceans TARA_R110002167 (sample SAMEA4398238) | marine metagenome | biome: Polar Biome; feature: [MES] marine water layer (ENVO:01000295) within the mesopelagic zone...; material: water (ENVO:00002006), including particulate matter (ENVO:01000060) such as...... | reverse complement strand
AGCACGGCGACGACATCCTCAAGGCTCAGATCGCGCGATTCCAGCAGCACCAGCAGATGAAAGATCAGATCGGCAGATTCCTCGGCCACTGCGGCCCGGCTTTCCGAGACCGCGGCCAGGGCGACTTCAACGCCCTCCTCGCCGACCTTCTGGGCCGGACGTTTTGGTGCCCGCGCCATCAGCGAACCGACATAAGAGCCCTTGGGCTTGTCTTTCTTGCGCTTCTTGATGATCGCACGCAGATGCGCCAGGAAACCAAGGCCCGGTCCGGGATCATCGCCGAAACAGCTGACCGTGCCGTTATGGCAGGCCGCGCCCTTCGGCTTGACCTCGACCAGGAGCGTGTCCTGATCACAATCCAGCGCGATATTGACCAGTTTGAAACTGAGTCCCGAAGTCTCGCCTTTCTTCCAGAGAGATTGGCGTGAGCGGCTGAAAAAATGGACTTTTCCGGTCTCCTGGGTCAGTTGCAGGGCTTCCGCATTCATATAGCCGAGCATCAGGACCTGGCGGGTCGCCGCATCCTGGATAATGGCGGGAACCAGCCCGTCACCCTTGGCCCAGTCCAGGGAATTCGTATCGATCATGTCCTTACCCTGATACCCGCTTGGTCGAGACAGGCTTTCAATTCGCCGATCCCGAAGACCTGTTTGTGAAACACGCTGGCAGCCAGCGCGCCGTCGACATTGGCGGCATTGAAGACGGATTTGAAGTCTTCTTTGCTGCCCGCACCGCCTGAAGCAATCAAAGGTGTGGAACACACGGCCCGCGCCGCTGCAAGCTGATCAATATCATAGCCCTCGCGCACCCCGTCCTGATCCATGCAATTGAGCACGACCTCGCCGGCACCGCGTTCGACACCTTCAGCAATCCAGTCGAGCGTCAGGCGCTGCGAAATCTGCGTCTTGTCGGGATCGCCGGTATATTGGTGAACCTGCCACTGACCGTCGATCCGGCGGCTATCAACGCCCAGCACGACGCATTGGCAGCCAAACTCCGCCGCCAGCGCATCGATCAGGCCGGGCTTTTCCAGCGCCGGTGAATTGACCGAGATCTTGTCGGCTCCGGCGAAGAGGCGCGCCCGCGCATCATCGACCGTGCGAATCCCGCCAGCGACGCAGAAGGGAATATCCAGCTCGCGCGCCACGGCTGTGACCCAGGCCGGCTCGACGGTTCGGCCGCGCGTGCTGGCTGCGATATCGTAGAAGACCAGCTCATCAGCGCCCTCTTGCGCATAGCGCCGCGCCAGATCGACAATGCCGCCGACATCCTCGTGATCGCGAAAGCGCACGCCCTTCACGACGCGGCCATCGCGCACATCAAGGCAGGGAATTATCCGTCTTGCGAGCATGCCAGCGCCTCTTTCAGCGTGAAAATGCCCTCATAGAGCGCCTTGCCGGTGATCGCCCCGGCGAGGCCAAGCTTGCGCACCGCCGCCAGATCGGCCAGCGATGAGACACCGCCCGACGCCTGCCAGTCCACAGCTGGATGGCGTTCGAGCAGGTCGGCATAGAGCGCCAGATTGGGACCGGACAGATCGCCATCGCGGCTGATATCGGTGACCAGGGCGTGTTTGAGCCCCGAGCCGTCATAGCTGGCGATAACTTCGGGCAAGGTGGTCATCATCATGTCGGTCCAGCCCTGCAGCGCCGGACGGTAACTGCCACCGAGACGTTTGACGTCCAGCGCCAGGGTGATCCGCTCTGCACCATAGGTCTCGATCCAGTCGCGCACCAATGGCGCATTGGTGACCGCAAGACTGCCGATGATGACGCGTTCGACGCCGATCGCCAGCAGGCTCTCGATATCCTCCGCCGCCCGCACGCCGCCGCCGGTCTGAACCCGAAGGCCGGTCTGGCAGATTTCGCGGATGGTTTCGGTCTGGCGGCGGGCACCATCGCGGGCTCCGGCGAGATCGACGACATGGACCCAGCTCGCACCGGCCTCGCCAAAGCTTTCCGCGACGGCGACCGGGTCATCGCCATAATCGGTGACGGCATCGAAGGCGCCCTTGTGCAGACGCACGACACGGCCCTCGAGCAGATCGATGGCGGGATAGAGGATCATGACGCGACTCCGGCGAAATTCATCAGGATACGGGCCCCGGCAGCGCCGGAGCGTTCGGGGTGGAATTGACAGCCGGCGACATGGCCCCTGCGCACCAGCGCCGAGACCGGCGTGCCATAGTCACAGACGGCGCGTGTTGCCGGGCCCGGCGGGGCGTAATAGCCGTGCACGAAATAGGCATGGCTGCCCGGTGCGATACCGGCCAGAAGCGGCTCTTCGGGATCGAGCGCGTCGAGCTCGTTCCAGCCCATATGCGGCCAGACCAGGCCCTCGGCCCGCGGCAGCCGGACAATATCGCCGGCGATCAGGCCGAGACCATCGACATCGCCCTCTTCGGAGTGGTCGTACAGGAGCTGCATGCCAAGGCAAATGCCCATCAGCGGCCGGTCATCGCCGCGCAGCATCTCGGTCCAGCCCAGATCGGTCAGCCGCGCCATGGCGGGCGCCGCCGAGCCGACGCCGGGCAGGATCAGGCGGTCGCAATCAGCGACGCCCGCCGGCTCAGAGGCCGCGACATGGCCGAGCCCGGCGCGTTCCAGCGCGAAGCGCACCGAGGCGAGATTGGCGCAGCCGGTATCGATGACGCCGATCTTCATTCGAGGAATTCCTTGGTTGAAGGCAGGCGTTCGCTTTCGATGCGCACGGCCTGGCGCAGCGCCCGGCCAAAGGCCTTGAACGCGCCTTCGACCATGTGGTGGGCATTCTCGCCCTCGACGCGGACATGGATCGCCGCCTTCATCGATTCAGCGAGCGAGCGGAAGGCGTGCGGCACCATTTCGACCGGGAATTCACCGACCCGCTCGCCCGGGATCTCGCCCTCGAATTTGGTGAAGGGCCGGCCCGACAGATCGATCCAGACCCCGGCCCGGGTCTCGTCCATCGGCAGTTCAAAGCCGAAACGGGCAATGCCGCGCTTGTCGCCGAGGGCTTCGTGCAGGGCCTCGCCGAGCGTCAGGCAGACATCCTCGATCGTGTGGTGGGCATCGATCTCGAGATCGCCGGTGGCGTCGATATTGACGGCGATGCCGGCATGGCGGGCGATCTGGTCGAGCATGTGATCGAAATAGCCGATCCCGGTCGCAATCTGGCTCGGCCCGTCGCGGTCGAGATCGACGACAACGGTGATATCGGTCTCCTTGGTCTTGCGGCGCTTCGCACTGGTGCGCAGACGCGGACCGGACGCGTCATCCGGCCAGGCCTCGGCCCATTCGCGCCTGAGCCGCATCGCCGTTTCGTGCCCGGCGAGGCCCTCAAGCGCGGCCAGCCGCTCGACCGTTGGCGCCATGGCGGCCGCGCCGGCCTTGCTGGCGCGCAGAATTGTGGTGGTCTTCTGGAATGCCTCGACCGTGACACCGCCATGGGCCCGCGCCGCCCCGCCGGTGGGCAGGGTGTGATTGGGACCGGCGGCATAATCGCCGGCGGCTTCCGGCGCCCAGGCGCCGACAAAGATCGAGCCGGCATGGCGCACGCGGGCGACCAGGGCTTCGGCCTCGCCGAGCTGCAGGATCAGGTGTTCCGGGGCATAGGCATTGGCCACGTCCGCCGCGTCATCGAGGCTGTCGCACAATATGGTGCGCGAATTGGCCATGGCCTGGCGGGCGATCCCGGCGCGCGGCAGGGCCGTGAGCTGTTCCTCGACGGCGGCGACAATGCGCTCGCGGCTCGCGGCGTCGAAACAGACCAGCATCACCTGCGCCGACGGATCGTGCTCGGCCTGGCTCAACAGGTCGCTGGCGACAAAACCCGCATCGGCATTGGCATCGGCGATCACCATCACCTCACTCGGCCCGGCCGGCAGATCGACGGCGGGACCGCCCGGCAGGCTGGCGACATGGGCCTTGGCAGCGGCGACATAAGCATTGCCCGGTCCGAAAATCTTGTCAGCGCGCGGCAGACCCGCTGTCCCGGTCGCCAGCGCCGCGACGGCCTGGGCGCCGCCGATGGCATAGACCTCGTCGAGGCCGAGCAGGCTGGCGGCGGCGAGCAGGCCGGGATTGACGCCCTCTGGCCCTGCAGGCGGTGCCACCACGACAATGCGCGGCACGCCGGCCAGCTGGGCCGGGATGGCGAGCATGATCAGGGTCGAGACCAGCGGCGCGCTGCCGGCGGGGACATAGAGGGCGGCGACATCGACTGGCGTCGCACGGCGCGAGGCCATCACGCCGGGCCAGGTCTCGACGCTGTAGGATCCATAGCCCTGGCGGACATGGAAGCGGCGCACGGCGTCGGCGGCGGCCAGGATGGCTTCGGCATCGGCGGGATCGAGATCGGCGCGGGCGGCGGCGATGGTAGCGGCATCGACGCGGAAATCATCCGGGGCATAGCCATCGAGCCGGGCAGCGTATTGGCGCACGGCGTTGTCGCCATTGGCATAAATGGCGTCGACGATATCGCGGGCGGCGGCGCCGGCAGTATTGGTCGCTTCGGGGCGTAGCAGGGCCGAGCGGCGCTGGGCGTCGTCGGCCTTCGACCAGTTGAGGGTTTCGAGCATCATATCAGGCCAGCATTTTTTCGATCGGCAGGACGAGGATGGCGCGGGCGCCCTCTTTTTCCAGCGCTTCGAGGGTTTCCCAGAAGACGCGCTCGCGGCAGACCGCGTGCAGCGCCACGACATCGTCGCGGCCGGCGACCTGGGCGATGGTGGGTGCGTCGGCGCCCGGCAGCAAAGCGCGGATGGCGTCGAGCCGGTCTTTCGGCGCGTTGAGCATGATGTATTTGGTTTGCGAGGAGGCGATCACGCCCTCGGCGCGGCGCATCAGGATGCGGGCGATGGCGTCGGTCTCCGCATCGCGGGCGCCCTTGCGGCGGATCAGCACCGCCTCGCTCTCGAACACGGTCTCGATCGCCTTGAGGCCATTCGCCTGCAGCGTTGCACCGGAGGAGACCAGATCGCAGATCGCGTCGGCAATGTGCAGGCGCGGCGCGACCTCGACCGAACCGCGCATCTCGACTGTCTCGACCTCGATACCGCGCTCCGCAAGATAGGCTTTGGTGATGCCGGGATAGGAGGTGGCGATTGCCTTGCCCTGCAGATCCTCCAGCGTCCGGATCTCGCCCTCGACCGGCACGGCGAGCTTGAGCCGGCAAGTGGCAAAGCCGAGCCGCAGGGCGATCTCCAGCTCGGAGGTGCGGCCACCGGCAAGCTGCTCTTCGCGCAGCACATTTTCGCCGACAATGCCGTAATCGCAGGCGCCGCTGGCGACGAAATTCGGGATATCGTCATCGCGCACCAGCATCAGGTCGACGGGCATGTTCTCGGCGCGCTGGTGCAGCTTGTCGCGGCCATAGGCGAAGCGCAGACCGCAACGCTTCAACAGATCCATACCGCCTTCGGAGAGACGGCCCTTGCTTTGAACGGCGATGCGCAAACGGGTCACGATGTGGCCTCCTTGAGGCGTTGCAGAATGAGGCGGTAGCCCTGCCAGGGCTCCTGGGTGAGAAAGCGCGAGACGCGGGTGACGGTGGTGGTTGAGGCGCCGGTCATCTCGGCGATCTCGCGATAGGAATGGCCGCCCTCGGCGAGCAGGCCGGCAACGCGCCAGCGCTCGGTCAGCGTCTTCATCTCGCCCGGCGTGAGCAGATCGCGCAAAAAGCGTTCGCCCTCGGCATCGGTACGGATGGCGCGCAGCGCGGCCACGAGCGGAGCCAGGTCGGGCTGCGCGCTGCGGCGTTCATCTGACGTCTCGTCGATCATGGATCGTCCTCCTGAGCCTCGATATAGCGTGTTAGCGCGCTAACACAATGGGGGAATTGCAGGGGTGTGACCAGGCGCGGACGCCAATTCCTCCCGGCAAGGCCGCCGCGCGGGGCGGAGCGATCCCTGAAATCCTTGCCAGGGAGGGCGGATCCCGGCATGGTTTTCACGGCGGGGTTTGGCCGCTGGGGCCCGATTTTTCAAGCTAGGCGTTTCGCGGCCTTGAACGACGAATGCCCCCGTTTTTCCCCACGCACGCATCGCCCGGCTGCCCTGCCGGTGCCGCAAGGAGCAAGCCCCGATGTCGGATACCACTTTCGGACCCAAAGGCTGGACGCCGGAGCGTCTCGGCTCGCTGGCGGGCAAGACCTTCGTCATCACCGGCGGCAATGCAGGCGCCGGATTCCAGGCCGCGCGCATCCTTTTGTCGAAGGGGGCCAGACTGGTGATGCTGAACCGCAGCGCGGAGAAATCGACGGCCGCGGTCAAACAGCTGCAGGCGGAGTTTGGCGCGGCTGCCGATGTCAGCTTCGTGCGCATGGACCTGGCCGAGCTGGCCAGCGTTCGCGCAGCGGCGGAGGAGGTGTTGCAGACCGTGCCGCGCATCGACGCGCTGATCTGCAATGCAGCGATTGCGCAAGTGCCGACCCAGACGCTCACCCCTGATGGCTTCGAAAGCCAGCTTGGCACCAATCATTACGGGCATTTCCTGCTGAGCGGCCTGCTGTTCGGCCGCATCGAGGCGAGCGAGGGCCGGATCGTCGTGGTCGCCAGCCTGGGCTATAATATGGGGATCCGGACCATCCAGTTCGACGACATGAACTGGGACCACAATTACAGCGCCAACCCGGTCTATAGCCAGAGCAAGCTGGCGCAGATGATGTTTGCCTATGAGCTGCAGGACCGCCTCAGGGCGGCGTGCAAGGAAGTCGGGGTCTTCGTCTGTCACCCCGGCGCATCCGCGACCTCGCTGATCGCCACCAGCGGCGGGCTCATGACACGGATAAGCTGGTGGCTGCTGAGCCGGACACCCCTGGTGCAAAGCGCCGAAAAAGGCTCCTGGCCGGAAGTCATGTGCGCGACCGAGGACGGTCTGGAACAGCGCGCGCTCTATGGCCCCACCGGCCTGATGCAGACGGGCGGCCCGGTCGGCAAGGGCACGCTCAACCCGCACGCCCATGACAAGGCGGTCATGCAAAGGCTGTGGACTGTGTCGGAAGCGGCGACGGGATTCAGCTGGGATCTCTGACCGGGAGGGATGCGGGTGATGAGGAACAACGAGGGACAGGGACCTCCGGTACCTGTCCCAGGGCAGACTCCCCTTTTCCCCTGGGACGCGTACCAGAGGTACACGTCCCTCTTCGGTGACCGGTGCGTGCAGCCGGCAAAATCGACGAGCCTGCGCCCTTCACGTCGCGCCAGGCCCGCCCCGCGCCGGGCGGAGCGATCCCTGGAAGCCTTGCCAAGCAAGGCGCCAGACTGGAGTTGAGCTGTCAAGGGTTTCAACCGCGCAGCGGCGCCTGCGGCGCCCTTGACAGCTCAAGTCCAGTCTGGCCGGATCCCGGCATGGTTTGCAGGGCGGGGTCTGGGCCGGTAGGGGCGGATTTGCGGACGGACTCTTCCCTGCACGAAGTATCGAGCGTCACCGCATTTCCATCTCAATGGGGGTCAGAAATGATGAAGCGATGTGGGATGCTTTTTGTTCTCGGACTGAGCGCCTGTAGTCTGGCAGTAGATCAGAGCGAGGCCGATCAATTTTGCGATCATCGGGCACAATTTGTTGACCGTCTGACCGGCGAAAAATTCTACATCGATTTGAATCCACTTACCGAAAGTCATGAGGGATGGGATCTAGCCACGGCCTTGGAATGGTGTGACGTAGAAGTCCTATGCATCCAGTTCAACGATGACCTGCCTGAATGGGACGAGGCCAGACTGCCTGACCGGCAGATACCCGTCTCGCAGCGTCGAATAATCGTCGACCAGCACGACAGGACGGTCTCGGGTTTCGCAAGCTATCGAATCTACCAACCGGCAGGCCCCGGGTGGGAATTGCTCAATTCAGTCATTATTCACGAAGAGTGGGACGGGGGGAGCGACGATTGGACATTTTTCGAAACCAGCATGGTCCCCGTTGAGGGAGGTGGATATATTGATCGCGATGCGTATTTCGACGCTGAAGGCTGTCGGCTTCGCATCCCGGCCGAAGTGGAGCTGCCGAGCCCGAATGCTCCCTTCCCTGTCCGATCCCCGCTGCCCGGCAGGTAGACGAGCGGGCACAACTCCCCCCTCGCCTTCCGCCACGCGCATCCCTATATCTCCATCACCTCATAGCTACAGAGCCTTGCACCCATGATGGACTATACCGAGATGCAGCCGGTCGCCGAGGGCGTTGCCGATGTGATGAAGACGCTGGCGCATCCCAAGCGGTTGCTGGCGCTGTGTGCGCTGGTGGACCAGGAGCGGTCGGTCGGCGAGCTGGCGGCGGCGCTGGGGGTGCGTGACCAGGCGATGTCGCAGCAATTGGCGATCCTGCGCGCCAAGGGGCTGGTGGCGACGCGGCGCGAGAACCAGACGATTTACTACAGCCTCGCCAGCGCCGAGATTCGCACCATCATGGAATCTCTCTACAAGACCTATTGTCCGCCCGCCCCCGCATGAGCGGGATTGAACGGCTATCGCACTTGCGTACTTGCAGAGTTTTGCAAACACCCCATATCCAGTACACACAAGCCACAGAAAACCGCGTCCCGGGAGTCGAGCGATGAAGCAGAAACCAGAAATCAAATCCTTCTTCGACCCGGACACGTTCACGGTCAGCTATGTCGTCTGGGATCCGGCGACCAGGCGCGCCGCCGTGATCGACTCCGTGCTCAATTATTGCCCGGCCTCCGGGCGCACGACGACGAAGTCCGCCGATGCGGTGATCGAATTTGTCCGCGCCGAAGGGCTGACGGTGGAGTGGGTGCTGGAAACCCATGTCCATGCCGACCATCTCTCGGCGGCGCCCTATATCAAGGAACATCTCGGCGGCCGGATCGGCATCGGCAACCATGTCAGCCAGGTGCAGGACGTGTTCGGCGAGATCTTCGATGCCGGGCCGGGCTTTGCCCATGACGGCTCGCAATTCGACCATTTGTTCGAGGATGGCGAGCGCTTCAAGATCGGCGGGCTCGAGGCCGAGGCGATCTGGACGCCGGGCCATACGCCGGCCTGTCAGGTCTATCATATCGGCGATGCCGGCTTTGTCGGCGACACGCTCTTCATGCCCGATTTCGGCACCGCGCGCTGCGACTTCCCCGGCGGCGATGCGGCGACGCTCTACCGCTCGATCCAGAAGATCTACGCCCTGCCCGACGAGACGCGCCTCTTCATGTGCCATGACTATATGGCGCCGGGCCGCGAGCATTTTGCCTGGGAGACGACGGTCGGCGAACAGAAGGCCGGCAATATCCATATCAAGGCCGGCACGAGTGAGGCGGACTTCGTCAAAATGCGCACGGAGCGCGATGCGACACTGTCGATGCCGACGCTGATCCTGCCTTCGGTGCAGGTCAATATGCGTGCCGGGCATCTGCCGGAGCCGGCGGAGAATGGCCGCCGCTATCTGAAAATCCCGCTCAATGCAGTCTGAGCTCTTCCAGCGCGCCAAACGGGTGCTGCCCGGCCTGCAATGGCTGGAAGGCTATAGCCGCCGCACCTTTGGCGAGGATGCGCTGGCGAGCCTGATCACGGCCATCCTGCTGATCCCGCAAAGCCTTGCCTATGCCCTGCTCGCCGGCCTGCCGGCGCAGGCGGGGCTTTATGCCTCGATCGCACCGCTGGTCGCCTACGCCCTGTTCGGCTCGAGCCGTGTGCTCGCTGTCGGGCCCGTCGCCGTGGTCTCGTTGATGACGGCGGCAGCGATCGGCAATCTCGGCCTGACCGATCCGGCGCAGCAAATGGCCGCCGCCGGCGCGCTGGCGGCGTTGTCGAGTTTTTTCCTGCTCCTGTTCGGCCTGTTCAAGCTCGGCAGTGTCTCCAATTTCCTCAGCCGGCCCGTGGTGGGCGCCTTTGTCACCGCCTCGACGATTTTGATCATCGCCAGCCAGGCCAAGCATATCCTCGGCATCAACTCCCACGGCTCGACCCTGCCGGAAATCCTGCTGTCGATGAGCCCGCAGCTGACCGCGATCAATCTGGTGGCGCTGGTAATCGGGGTCGGCAGCATCGCTTTCCTGGTCGCGGCGCGCACGGTACTGCCGCGCCTGTTGACGGCGCTGAAGCTGAGCGAAGACATGGCCGGCGGCATCGCCCGCGCTGCCCCGGCCGGCCTCGTCGTACTGGCGACCGCCATCGCCTGGGGGCTGCATCTCGATACCGCTGCTGATCTGGCCGTGGTCGGCGCCCTGCCGAGCGGCTTGCCGCCGCTGCAATTGCCCATCGTCAGCCTTGATATCTGGCGCGCCCTGATCGGGCCGGCGGCGCTGATCTCCCTGATCGGCTTCGTCGAAAGCGTCTCGGTCGGCCAGTCCCTGGCCGCACGGCGGCGCGAAAGCGTCAATCCGGACCGCGAATTGTTCGGCCTCGGCGCGGCCAATGCGGCGGCGGCCCTGACGGGCGGTTATCCAGTCACCGGCGGTTTTGCCCGCTCGGTCGTCAATGAGGCCGCCGGCGCGCAGACCCCGCTCGCCGGCGTCTTCACGGCGGCGATCATCCTTCTGGTCGCGGTCTTCCTGACGCCGCTCTTCCACTTCCTGCCCAAGGCGACCCTGGCCGCGACCATCCTGGTGGCTGTCGCCAAGCTGGCCGATTTCGCCGGTCTCTGGAAAGCATGGAAATACGCGCCCGCTGACGGTGCGGCGGCGTTTCTTACGCTGTTCGGCGTCCTCTTCCTTGGCGTCGAGATCGGTCTCACCCTGGGCGTAGTCGTTTCGGTCGGCGCCGCGCTGCAGCGCACGATGCGGCCGCACTGGACACGGGTCGGGCAAGTGCCGGGCACGCATCACTTCCGCAATCCCGCCCGCCATGAGGTGATCGTCTCGCCGCACGTCTATGCGCTACGCGTCGACGGGGCGCTGTATTTTGCCAATGCGCGCTTTCTTGAGGAACTCGTCGCCGACATCATCGCCAAGAATGATGGCATCACCGATTTCATACTGATGTTCCCGGCGGTCAATTTCGTCGATGCCAGCGCGCTGGAAAGCCTGGTCGCGATCAATCACCGCCTGATGGATGCCGGCGTCAAACTCCACCTGTCCGAAGTAATCGGCCCGGTCAGCGACCGGCTCGGCGCGGCCGGCTTCCTCGAGGAACTCTCCGGCGAAGTCTTCCTGTCGCAATACGCCGCCATGCGCACACTCGACCCGGCAACAACGCTGCGGGCAGAAGGTCTGCAGGCCTGAACAGACGCGCCGGAAAAAGCGTGACTTCGCCCCCTATCGCACGCGATCTGATGGGGTAGACTAACGCATAATCTGCGGCCCAATCTGGAGTCCCTGCCCATGCCGTCCCAGGACCACGCCATCTATCCCGTCACCGAAGCCAACAAGCGCTCCACCCTCGTCAATGCCGAACGCTATGGGGAGCTTTACCGGCAATCGGTCGAGGAGCCCGACGCGTTCTGGCGCCAGCAAGCGGCGCGGCTGGACTGGATGACGCCCTTCACCCAGGTCGAGGACACCTCCTGGGACAAGGATGATCTCCACATCCGCTGGTTCGCCGACGGCACGCTCAATGCCTGCGCCAATTGCATCGACCGGCATCTGCCCGAGCGCGCCCATGACACCGCGATCATCTGGGAGGGCGATGATCCCGCCGCCAGCGCGAAAATCACCTATGGCGAGCTGCACGACCATGTCTGCCGCCTGGCCAATGGTCTCAAATCGCTCGGCGTCAAGAAGGGCGACCGCGTCACCATCTACATGCCGATGATCCCGGAAGCGGCCTATGCCATGCTCGCCTGCGCCCGCATCGGGGCGGTGCATTCAGTCGTGTTTGGCGGCTTCTCGCCGGAAGCCCTGGCCGGGCGGATCAATGATTGCGCCAGCGATATCGTCATCACCGCCGATGAAGGCATGCGCGGCGGCAAGGCGACGCCGCTGAAAGCCAATGTCGACCGGGCGATGCATCACGCGCCAGGCGTCAAACAGGTCGTGGTCGTCAAGCGCACCGGCGGCGCGATGAAATGGGATCCGGCCCGCGATGTCTGGTATCACGACCTGATCGCGCGCCAGCCGGCGACCTGCCCGCCCGAGCCGATGAATGCCGAGGATCCACTCTTCATCCTCTACACCTCCGGCTCGACCGGCCAGCCCAAGGGCGTGCTGCACACCACCGGCGGCTATATGGTCTGGGCGGCGATGACGCATGAATATGTGTTCGATTACAAACACGGCGAGATCTACTGGTGCACGGCCGATGTCGGCTGGGTCACCGGCCATAGCTATATTCTCTACGGACCGCTCGCCAATGGCGCCACGACGCTGATGTTCGAGGGCATTCCGACCTGGCCCGGTCCCGACCGCTTCTGGCAGGTGATCGACAAGCACCAGGTCAATATCTTCTACACCGCCCCGACCGCGATCCGCGCCCTGATGCGCGAGGGTGACGGGCCGGTGCAGGGGTCCTCGCGGGCGTCCTTGCGCCTGCTCGGCTCGGTCGGCGAACCGATCAATCCGGAAGCCTGGACCTGGTATCACCGTGTCGTCGGCGATGGCCGCTGCCCGATCGTCGATACCTGGTGGCAGACGGAGACCGGCGGCATCATGATTTCCCCCCTGCCCGGCGCCACCGATCTCAAGCCCGGCTCGGCGACCAGGCCCGTGTTTGGCATCGTGCCGGCGCTGGTCAGCAATGAGGGCCAGCCCCTGCCCGAGACCGGCGCGGCCGAGGGCAATCTGATCATCGAACGCTCCTGGCCCGGCCAGGCGCGTACAATCTATGGCGACCACCAGCGCTTCATTGACACCTATTTCTCGACCTATCCCGGCGCCTATTTCACCGGCGATGGCGCGCGCCGCGACGAAGATGGCTATTGGTGGATCACCGGGCGCGTCGATGACGTGCTCAATGTCTCCGGCCACCGGCTCGGCACGGCCGAGATCGAGAGCGCGCTCGTGGCCCATACCGATGTCGCCGAGGCGGCCGTCGTTGGCTATCCGCACGATATCAAGGGTCAGGGGATCTATTGTTATGTGACGCTGAATTCCGGCATCGTGCCGAACGAGGATTCGGCGAAAATGCTGCGCCAGTGGGTGCGCCAGGAGATCGGCCCGATCGCGACGCCCGACTTGGTGCAATTCGCCCCGGGCCTGCCAAAGACCCGTTCGGGCAAGATCATGCGGCGCATTCTGCGCAAGATTGCCGAGAACGAGTTTGGCAATCTCGGTGACACGTCTACACTCGCAGACCCGAGCGTTGTTGAAGATCTGATCGAGAACCGGAAAAACCGATGAAGCGTGTTGTTGTCCTAGCCGTCGCCGCCAGCAGCCTGCTGGCCGCCTGCGCCACCGAAACCGTGCCCGCCTGCCGCGCGCCGCAAGCCCATGAGATGGCCGCCTTCGCCGCCATCATCAGCCATAATGAAACCAATGTAAGCCAGAGCCTGGCACCAAATGCCCTGCGCAATGCCTTCATCCGCCGCGACCCGCTGGTGCGCGCCTGGGTCTGGGGTGCACCGGGGCAGACCCAGGGCACGCTGGTCGGCATGCTGTCGCAGCCACCGCTCTGCATCATCGATGATCCGCGCGTCGCCGCGACGGAGACGGTCCGCCAGGTGCTGGTCTACCCGCAGGCGGCCTTCAACCGCGTTGCGCCACCGGCCGCGACACCGCTGGCCGATGCACCGCCGCCCTATGGCAGCGCCATGCGCGACTTCCTCAGCTGCCGCTTTGAAAGCACCGCTGATGGCTGGAAACTGGCCGATATGTGCGGCTATCGCATGCCGTCCAGCATGAGCGGTTCCTGATCGCCGCACCGGCTCCGGGCAAACAGAATAGACCGGCTCCGCTTGGCGCAGCCGGTCTATTCTACGGTCGCGTCAAAGAGAGCGAGCCTAATCCTCGAACTCTTTCAGGCGCATCGATTTCTTGAGGCCTTCGGTCAGCACGTCATAGGCTGGCAGGGTGAGGAATTCGACGAATTCCTCGGACAGAACCAGATCATTCAGGATCGTGCTGGCCTGGGCGATCCGCTCCTGCAGCTCGCTCTGGCCTTCGACTTCCGCCTGGATTGACTTGTTGATCGCCTCGATCTTCGCCCCCAGCATGTCAGTGGTCAGGGCAGTCCCCTCGGCGGTCGACTTGTCGAAACGGCGCCACTGCCAGAGCTGGGCCCGGGCGATTTCGGCGGTCGCCGCATCCTCCATCAGATTGCGGATCGGCACGGCCCCGCGTCCA
>TARA_R110002167_G_scaffold61562_2_pt1 | contig 14141 bp, 17 predicted proteins | sample TARA_R110002167 | Tara Oceans TARA_R110002167 (sample SAMEA4398238) | marine metagenome | biome: Polar Biome; feature: [MES] marine water layer (ENVO:01000295) within the mesopelagic zone...; material: water (ENVO:00002006), including particulate matter (ENVO:01000060) such as...... | reverse complement strand
GCAATCGGGATTCGAGTTCCCGTAGGGTCACCATTATAAGAGAAAGGAAATTTTATGAGCGAGAATACTGCCTGCGCATTTTGTACGACAGGGCATGTTGAAGAAGTTCTAGGACGCTATCCTTGGACTGAAACACACTTTATGTGTGTATTGTGTGACAGTACGTATCTTTCGTTAGATGATTTAAATTCACAAAGGAACGAAAAAGATACCACTATTAGAAGAGAAAAGAAATGAAAACAGTAACAAAACTATTAGCCACAGCGATATTAATATCAACACCGTTGTCCTCCAATGCATGGAGCACATTCTCAGAATATTACGATGTTCCACCACGCATTCAATTTGACTATGCAGCACAACAGGCAGCACTTGATGCAGCCCTTGCTGAGAACCCTGACGCGTTTTGGATATTCTTTTCGGATACAAACAACTGGGCACCAACGGATTTTTGCACAATATCTTATTACACACATCACGAGCTAGGCGCTTGGGAAACTTGCAACACACCGCCAGATTATACGCCAAACTTTCCATTAGACCCAACAAACCCAGTGCCTGTACCTCCAGCTATTCTGTTATTTGGTTCAGCATTGATTGGTTTATTGTCTATCTTTAAACTTAAGAAAGTATAAATAAATATGAAAGTAACATTTTTAATTTTTCTTCTGTTCGCTATTATTGTTATATTAAGTATAGTTGAACAAAGGTTTTAAGCAAATGAAATCACAACATTACAAGATACCTACAACATTTAACTCTATGATTAATACAAGAGTCGGACAGTTTGTGTATAAGAACAATAATATACGGACAAACAAAGCTGTTGGTTTAATATATCGCGTAGGTGTTGCATGGATTGAAATTATTTCCTTTTCACATACAGAAGTACCAGAGAATGGTATAAATATAAATGCTACACTAAATAAAAAAGAATTTACTTCGCTAATTAATAACATCATCGGTCGAACAGATGAAACAGTTAAAGAAGAGTGGGATAGGTTAGAAATTGATTGAGGATATATAATGAGTAACCCATACGATAATAAAGAAACTGAAAGTAATGTAGTTGAATTTGTTTCTACACCTTCAAACGATCATGCATATGAATCTTTAGCTCGAGCGTATGTTGAAAAAATTAAAGAAAGCAATAATAAGGACTAAAGATAATGCCTAAAGCGAAAACCACTGAACGTGGACAAAAATCACTTACCATCACTCGATCTTGCAAAGTCGGTGGACGTAGTTCATCAAAATCTGTACACATGATGAGCAATAAAGATATACTAGAATACATCGCGTCACCACGCCGAGGCCGAGATAAACAACAAGTGATTAACATCGCTGTTAAAAGAGGAATAGCATAATGAGAGACTTTCATAAGATCAGAGAAGAAGCAGTAGTTACTGAAGCTAACTGGACAGTTAAGTTTAAACCAACTAAAGTAAACGGAATTAAAGTTGATGGGAAACCTATAACTGTTAAAGCTCGTGCAAGCGGCGAAGCAATCATTAAAGCAGCAAAGACATTAGGCATTGACAAGAAAAGCTCATCGATTATGAATGCTACTGTTGATTTGGACGAAGCAGTAGTTACTGAAGCTGCTGATAATTCTGAAAAGAAGAAAGACGAAAAGGCGTTGCAGGCACAGCTTAAAGTTATTAAAAAGAAAAAAGTTGTTCTGAATAAAGTTGAAGCACAAGCCGAAAAGGCATATAATGCTTCAGAAAAATATAAAGCTGACACTGAAAAGTTATCCGATGAGCTTTGGGTTCTGATGGCTAGCTATGACGAAGATCTCAATAGCTTTAAAGCTTATTACGGCAACTCGTTTAAAGAAGCAGTTGAAGTTGCTAAATGAACTTGCAAGAAAGAATAAATGAAGCGTCTAAACTAAATAGTAGTGTTATTGATATTACAAAAGATGAACACCACATTGACCATGATGTGTATTGTTTCTACCACCCTGAGTTAAACCCTAACTTCACAAAGAATCCTGAAGCATGGGGCCGCATACATCTACGCGGTGTGACTGGCGGAACTAGCCGTAATATCAACAGTGCTTCTGCTAATTTCCATGTGTCTAACTTACACTTCGCTAAAGGCAAGCGGTTTATAGTTGCAGACCATAAGTTGATGGGCGAAGCCGCCGGAATAGACAAGACAGTGGCTGGTGGATTCATGGCAACGGGCATAGCGGTTTCTGGTGACGTAGATAAACCTTTAGTCACAATTGATGGTTGTCCTAGGACTGATATCCGCGGCCTTAATGTGTACAACAAATCTGGCATAGCGATTTATTTAAATGGAGTCTGGGAGTCAAATTTCTCTAACATTTTCGCAGCTGTTGGCAAAGGTGTGCCAGTAGCAGCACACTTAAATAATGAGAATTACGCAGGCGGCTTAGTTATGCTTGACCAGTTCACGGTCGATGGTGGTTCAATGAGGATTGGCGACGGGAAAAGCAAAAGCACTATAGGTGTTGTTACACTGAACCACTTTCAGGCTCGCCGCACTAACATAGGCTTAGATGTCAGAGGGGGTGTTAGGAATCTTGACCTTGTAAACCCATGGTTTGAATGGATCAGCAAAGCCTGTGTTAGTGGGCAAGACAACGCATTTCATGGTGGTCGTCTATACGTTCGAGGAGGTAGTTGGTGGATGAACTGGCGCTCGGAGACAAGCGAAGGTGGGCACATAGCATTAGACAATACTGATGGTGACTTAGTTGTAGACGCATGGTATCCTATAGAGCAACCAAGACTAGATAATGTCTCATGTACTAAAAACTTTGACGGCAACTATTTTGCAACAGGGCCAGTGCGCTAAATACACAACACACGTTAAACCTAGCTCCCGTGGGAAAATAAACCCCTTGTAAATCAACTGCTTTAAGCGGTTGATTCTAAACAAGATATATAAACCCTTTAGAATCAATAGGTTACGGTAAGTAGTTGATTCTAAAGGGTTTATATTTGTTTACATATGTGTGAAACTATGGTATAATAGATATATTAAATGGGAACAAGCAATACGTTCCAAACTTGAATTAAATCTTCAACAAAATCAATAAGTTATACAAGTAGTTGATTTGTAAGGGTTTATACACCAACAATATTTATCTAAATAGATTATAATAGATATATTGAAACGGTAATGAGATTAATTATATTATGAATTCTAAGGTCATCGCAAAACTCCTAGCAACTGAAAACATTGATGTTGTGATAGGCAACCTTAAGACAGCATACTTTGACGTAAAGAACCGAACACTCGGTCTTCCAGATTGGTCTGCTGAACATCCTGCTATTAACAACCTCTTGATTGGTCATGAGGTTGGCCATGCACGATTCACTCCTCACACTAATGATGAAGAAATGAAAACGTGGAAGGTCCCTTTTGGATACGTCAACTGTACTGAAGACAATCGCATTGAGCGTCTTATTCAGTCTGAGTATCCTGGACTGATACATCACTTCAACTCCGGATATAAGAAACTACTTGAACGCAAGTTCTTTGGTGATCTTACTGATCTGAACAATAAGAAACTTATTGACCGAATCAACCTACGTTCTAAACTGGGTACGGCCATTGACATCGAGTTCACTGATGAAGAACTGGAGTTGTTTAATAAGGTCAACGTTTGTAAGACTCATGAAGAGGCTATTGAATTAGCTCGTGAGATATATGCATACGACAAGGCTCAGCATGAAGAAGAAAAGGAAGAGGAAGAACAGAACGATTCTCCTGAGGATTCTCCTGAGGAATCTTCTGACCCAATGACTTCTGAACCGGATACTGGCATGGGTGAAGAAAAGCCTGAGTCTGAAGGTGATGACGATGAGAAAGGCGAAGGTAGCAAAGCATCATCTGATGAGTCTGAAGAAACTGAAGAAGATGCCGAAGGCAATGGACAGAGTGGTGATGCTGATGATGAAGCTGAAGATACTTCTGAAACTGAAACATCAGGCAACGGTTCTAAAGCTGGTGATACCTTTGATGATACTGTTGAGACTGACAAAGCCTTTGCTGAAAACCTTAAAGAGCTATCAACTGAGGCAATGGAAAATAACCTTACTGTGAATGAGATCACTAAGGAAGAGCTGAAGTCAACCGTTGTTACTTTTTCTGAGTGGATAACAGCGTGGGAAAAGGAAGGACTTAACTTCTCCTATCATGCTGATAAACATAGCACGACTATCAAGAAGCTTAAGAAGTCTATTCAACCTGCTGTGAAAACTTTCGAACAAAATAAAGCTGCACATCAGTGGAGACATGCTACGACTGGTAAGACAGGCCGTATCAATACGAACGCCCTTCACTCTTACAAAATCAGTGATGATATCTTCCTTCGTTCAACTAAGATTGGCGATGCGAAATCACACGGTATGTTCATGATGATTGACTTAAGTTACTCAATGTCACAAGTGATTAAAAAAGTCATTCATCAAACGATTCAGAACATCTTGTTCTGTAAAGCAGTCGGTATCCCATTTGAGGTATACACATTTACCTCTGGGCATAATGATAAGACTCGTAATGCCCAGCACAGAACTGCTGACCTCTGTTTAGAAACCTTGATGTATGTAGAGCGGTGCTCTTCATCACTTAAGAAATCAGATTTTGAGAAATCACTTTACATGATGCTTGAAGTTGCTTACAGTCTTTCTTCATGGTCCGGCCAACGCACTTCATTTGATAGTATGGGTGGCACCCCATTGATTGAAGCGTTTATCGTATCAGCCAAACTGATGAAGAAGTTTAAAGCTAATAATCAGATTGAGAAGCTTACCTTTGTCCCTATTACTGATGGGCAGGGCCATAACCCTAACATCTACACAGAACGTAATGCATCAGATGATATAATATCAAAGGCAGGCCTTCTTGAAGGTGGCTATCGTCGCGAATCTAGCGACAACGCTCAAACTGCTACGTTCATAGTTAATGGTAAAAAGATTGTAACGAACATGACCACCAATGTAAATGGTTTGCGTTCACGGACTCAAGAACAGCAAGAAAACGTACTAAGAGAAATCACTAAATCTCTTAATGCTAAATGTGTTGGGTTCTTCATCACCGGTAGCGCTAAGCAAGACATCAAAAAAGCTTTGTTGCACAAACGATGGGAGAAGGGTTGTACTATCCCTGCTTCATATCACGGGGCTATTCAACAAGGTTTGGACACTGCATGGTTAAAACGTGATGAAGACCTCGAGCTTGAAGCTAAAGAATTGGTTAAGGCTATCAATAAAGAAAGCGGGATCGCGTTTGGTTCAGTATTAGGGTATGATGAGTATTACATCCTTAAGATTGATAAAGCTAGGCATGAGAAAACTTTAGATAGCACTGATTCAAAAACGGCTCTGCGCGACTTCAAAGCAATGAACAAACAGAAGAACAGCAACCGGGTTATCATGAAGTCTTTCGGCAAGACGGTGGCTGTATGATTATATTACTTATAGTTTTATACTGCCTCGTATCTTTATGCATTGGTATTGTATTTAAAAGATTAGAAAGTAGGCGAACTACTAAAGCTTTTATAATGATTATAGTTTGGGCTTTCACATGGCCTTTATGGTCAGCGGTTATTATCTATTTCTTGATTAAAGGCTTCGCTGATTCGCGCTTTTGAACATAAATACTATAGGCGCAACCCCTTGATATTGTTGAAGTCGCAAACTATTGATTCTATTGAAGTTTATTTTCCCACGGGAGCCGAGTAAATCTTCAACAATATCAACAAGTTATATAAGTAGTTGAATTTAAAGGGTTTTTAATTAGCACAAACTATATACACATGCCCTTAACTATGGTATAATAGATATATTAAATGGGAACAAGCACTACGTTCCAGAATGGTTTTTTTGAAATAGGTTATATATTATGAGTATGAACAAAGCAACTGATGGAACACATCAGATCTTATCCCTTCTTAAGCAACAGTTTCCAGATGAGACTGAGTTTAAGAAATCAGAAATTGTTGAGGCTGCTAAAAGCCTTGGCCTCACAGGTAAACATTTTTACCCATCCCTTATGACTACCGACTTCCGAGTCCGGAACGGTGTGTACGATATGGCAGGCGCCTTTGAAGGTGCTAAGTTGTCAGTCGTACCAACTCTAGTACAAGAACCGAATGTTGTAACCCCAGTTAAACCAATGGGTAACATTCAGTCAATCGTTAATCAAGCGAAGTACCTTGCTTCTAAGGACGATGTCTTCGTTCCTTGGGGTGCTTTCAAGGACGTCAAACAGATCGTAAAATCTGGGATGTTCTATCCTACTTATATCGCAGGCCTTTCAGGTAACGGTAAAACGTTCATGATTGAACAGGCCTGTGCACAAACCAAGCGTGAATTCATCCGTGTTCAGATTAACCCTGAGACTGATGAAGATGATTTGCTTGGTGGGTTCCGCCTTATTGACGGTGAGACCGTGTTTGCCAAAGGACCTGTTCTGAAGGCAATGGAGAACGGCGCTGTGTTACTTCTTGATGAAGTTGACCGTGCTACAAACAAGGTCATGTGTCTTCAGGGAATTCTTGAAGGCAAGCCAGTCCTAGTTAAGAAAACTGGTGACGTGGTTACTCCTGCTAAAGGGTTTACTGTTATCGCAACGGCAAACACCAAAGGAAGTGGTAATGGAGATGACGATCACAAATTCTCTGCTGCTTCTATTCTTGATGATGCTTTCTTGGAACGTTTCGCTATTGTTATTAACCAAGAGTTCCCTTCACAGTCAATCGAGAAAAAGATTGTGTTGAAACACATGGAGAAATTCGGTTATTCTGATGTTGAGTTTGCCGAGAATCTTGCTAAGTGGTCTGACGTTATTCGTCGCACTTATGCTGATGATGGTGTTGATGAACTCATCTCAACTCGTCGCTTGTGTCACATCGCACAGACTTACTCTATCTTTAAAGATAAACTGAAGTCAGTCCAGTTGTGTATCAATCGGTTCGACCCTGAGAACGCTGAGGCATTCCTTGAGTTGTACACCAAGGTTGATGCTGGTATCCTTGAGGAAGTTACTGATGAAAACCCACAAGTGGTTGAAACCCCAGAGGTTTAAAAACCCACGGGAGCTGGGGTACTACATTCCAGCTCCTGTAAACCTAGAGTAAAGATTCATGGCAAAAATTAGAGAAGACAAACACGGACTGTTTATGGTTTGTAGTGGTTCAATATACCGACCAGTATTTCCAGCAGGATGGGCATGGGCCAACGCCGGTGCTAATAGTGGGATCTTTCCTGGTCAAGTCTTAAAGACTAAGCGACACAGCGGCACCGAGCTTACTACTATCACAAAAGAAGATGGACATACTGTTATGTGGTTCTCCCACGGTTCTGCTGCTGGTGGCGATATTAAGCAACGTGCACCCAACATATATAAGCCAGAGCATCACACTTGGGAAAGAATCTAATCTTTCCCTTTACATTTACTTAAAACTATGGTATAATGGTATATACCAATAACACAACAGGAAAACGAAATGAAGATTACACCATTGACTATTGAAGCCTTAAAAAGCTTTGCACAGATTAATCAGAACATCGTGATTAAGAGTGGCCATCCCATTCGCACAATCGCACCAGCTAAGAACGTCTTAGCTGAGTTCACACCAACTGAAGAGTTCCCAGTTACCTTTGGTATCTATGACCTCAATGAGTTTCTTGCATCACTAAGTCTTGTAGACGATGCTGAACTAGAGTTTGCTGATAAATCTGTTACGATTAAAAACGATTCATCTAATGTTAAGTATTATTTTAGTGAAGTTGGTAACCTTAGTGTTCCCCCAGAAAAGAACATTGAGATGCCTTCAACTGATGTTACTGTAACGATCACAGATGATCATCTTGCACAGATTCGTAAAGTATCATCTATCCTTAAGCATACTGAGTGTGCAATCGTAGGTAGTGGTAATAAAGCAACACTTACTGTTCTTGATACAAACGATAAGACAGCAAACACCTTTGTCATGGAACTATCAGATGTAGAGTCAACTCTTGATTCATATTCTTTCATCTTTAATATTCCAAACCTGAAGGTCATGCAAGGCGATTATAAAGTATCTTTGTCAAAGGCTCTTATTAGCCATTGGGAAAACACTGTGTATGATGTGTCTTATCACGTTGCTCTTGAAGTTACTTCGGAAGTTAGCTAATGGCCAAAGTCCCGTATAAATACGATGAAGATAAATACTTAGCCGAATTGACTAAGTACATCGATGCGACATACGGTGAACACTATTCAAAGAATAAGTTTCAGGCAACTGAGTTTATTATTGATGGTGGGCATGGCGATGGATTCTGTATTGGTAACATCTTAAAGTATGCACAACGATACGGAAATAAAGATGGTTACAATAGAAAGGACTTAATGAAAGTCTTGCACTATGCAATCATTGAGCTACACGTACACGACAAAAACAATCGCGGTTAACAAGGAAGGTGGGGAAAGGGTATTTTCTCGTTACATCAAAATACCTTGGAGGTGACCCCTACTAAATAACAGAGACGGCTAACTTAGCTGATACTCTTTCCTCACCTCCTCATTAAATAATGGAGCACGACTTGATAGATACAAAAGAAAATGAGTTTTTATTCGTAGAGAAATATCGGCCACAGAAGGTGGCTGATTGTATCCTACCAGCAAATATTAAAAAGACGTTCCTCGAGATTGTTGCTGAAGGCACCCTGCCCAACCTTATCCTTTCAGGTACGGCTGGCCTTGGTAAAACCACAATCGCTAAAGCACTATGTAATGAATTAGGTTTAGATTTCCTATTAGTTAACGGTTCTGAGGAAGGCAACATTGATACACTTCGTGGCAAGATTAAAAAGTTTGCAAGTAGTGTATCACTACAAGGTGGCTATAAAGTAGTTATTCTTGATGAGGCAGATTACCTTAACGCACAATCAACACAACCTGCGTTACGTGGCTTCATTGAAGAATTCTCTGCTAACTGTCGTTTTATCTTAACTTGTAACTTCAAGAATAGAATCATTGACCCATTGCATTCGCGATGTACAACTATTGATTTTATTATTCCTAAGAAGTCTCAGCCACAACTAGCATCTCAGTTTATGAATCGCTGTAAAGTTATTCTTGATGCTGAAGGTGTTACTTATGATGAGTCTGTTATCGCAGAGGTTATTCTTAAGTACTTACCTGACTGGCGCAAAGTTCTAAATGAGCTTCAACGATATTCAGTTAGTGGCACTATTGATTCAGGCATTCTTGTATCTTTGTCAGATGAGTCAGTAAAGAAACTAATGAAGCATCTTAAAGATAAAAACTTTAAAGCAATGCGTAGTTGGGTTGCTGAGAATCTTGATAATGATTCAACCACTTTATACCGAAACATATATGATAACGCAAGCACATATGTTGCACCATCGTCAGTCCCACAACTGATTCTTATCTTAGCTGATTACAGTTATAAGAATGCTTTTGTTGCTGACATCGAGTTGAATACAGTTGCTTGCTTTACAGAATTAATGGCATCACTGGAGTTCGTATAATGAATAACGCAATCATCTATGATTTTGAGACACTATCAACAAACCCATTTGATGGAGTTGTAGTATCACTAGCACACCTTAACTTCTGTTCACCAGTGTACGATGCGAATGCACCAGTATACGAATACGAACAGTTGCTAGACATGTGTGTATACACTAAGTTTGATATTCAAGACCAACATAACCGAGGCCGACGTATTCAGACGTCAACGCTTAAGTGGTGGGAAAAACAAATTGCTAAAAAGCCTGAGTTAGAATTACAACTTAAGCCTTCTAGTGATGATGTTAGCATAACAGAGATTGGAGATATCTTTTCAAGTACTTCTGATTTAAATAACGTAAAGGCTGTCTTTACTCGAGGCAACACCTTTGACCCTGTCTTTATGGAGTCTTTGTGTAAGGCTGCAGATATTGAAGTGCCCTATCCTTTCTGGGTTGTTCGTGATACACGCTCAACTATTGAGGGCATGGCCTTTGGTGCAGAGAATATGGATAACAAGTTTATCCCAGAAGGTTTAAATGCAAAGTTTGTAGCACATGACCCACGACACGATATTGTTATGGATGTTATGCGTATGCAGACAATAGCAAAAGCATTAACTTAAATTGAGAGAGAACTATATTATGAACACATCAACTATTTTATTAATAGGAACAGCCGTTCCTACCGTATGTTACGCTTGTGTTGCAGCAGCGTTTATTTTAGAAGGTAAGCCATGGAATGCTATGACATGGTTCGGCTATGCTTTCGCTAACGTCGGCCTAATGAAAGTCAGTGGTATTATCTAATGTCAGCGCTATCACCATTTGATTACCTTAAGTCAATCAACGAAACTAAGAAAGACATAATGGTCGATGATATTGCTGAGAAGCAATACACACCATTCATAGTCAACCGAGGGTTAAGTTTGTTTGTTGATACCGTAATGTATGCAAACGAAATGAATAAAGTTTCTCACTTAGATCACAGATTACAGTATGACTTTTATATAAATACTATAAAGAATAGAAAACGTTTCTCTAAGTGGCCTAAGAAGCTAAATGATAAGAACGTTGATATTATTAAACAGTATTATGGATACAGCACAGCAAAAGCTGAACAAGTAGCACCTTTGTTTACTAAAGTTCAGTTAAATGAAATGAAAAGGAAAATGAGCCATGGCGGACGATAACACAACAGTAAATGATTGGGCACATACTTCAATGTTAGAAGTTATATTAGCTGAGCCTGACGATTTTCTTAAAGTAAAAGAAACACTAACTAGGATTGGTGTAGCATCAAAGAAAGATAATCGGTTGTATCAGTCTTGTCATATTCTTCATAAGCAAGGGCGCTATTTCATCGTTCACTTTAAAGAGTTATTCATGCTTGACGGTAAACCATCTAATCTTTTAGTATCTGACTTAAACCGCCGCAACACAATTGCTACATTGCTTAGTGATTGGGGTTTGATTGATATAGTTAATGAATCTGTTATTGAAGGTCTAGCACCTCTAAATGTAATTAAAGTAATCTCTCATAAAGATAAAGTACACTGGGAATTGTGTCCTAAGTATAATATCGGAAATGTATAAAATGAAAGTTGAAAAAAGAGTTGAAAGAAGGCTTAATCCTGATGAATTACTAAATCAAAGCCAAAGAATGACATGGACGCATTATTGCATCGGCATGTTAATTGGTTTCTTATCCTTAGTAATAGGGCCTTTGAAAGTAATGCTCTTCGGCCACATAATTGTCATTATTAGTATTGCAGCTAGTTGGTACTTACATCCAAAGTCTACTTACTTTGCTGCATGGCCTCTAGCGATTCTTGCTGGTATCTTTACTAACATTTCAGTCCTTTTTGTGTTGTATAAACTTTACGCTATGACTTTGCCTTATGACATTTTAGTTCCTATAGAAATTTGCATGCAACCAATCAATCTACCTTTATAAATAACCCTTTACATTTTACTTATACTATGGTATAATAGTATATACATCAACACATGAATGAGGTTCAACTACATTATGAAATTTTATACTAACGTTAGTCGTTATGGAAATAATATTCTTTACCGTGGTGTTGAAAACGGTGTAAGGATAGAAACAAAAATCAAATACAAACCAACATTGTTTGTATCATCACCTAAAGGAACATGGAAATCATTAGCAGGCCAATCTGTTGCACCGGTCGAGTTTGATTCAATGCGCGACGCTAAAGCATGGATCGAAATGAACCGAGAAGTAGCAGGGCGTAACATCTTCGGTAACAATAAGTATGTGTATTCCTTCATACAAGATATGTACCCAGGAGCAATAGAGTTCGACAGAAACAAAGTCAACATAACATCTATTGATATTGAAGTTGAGTCCGATGACGGATTCCCTCACCCTGAGCAAGCTGCTAAAATTGTCAACGCGATCACCGTTAAGAATAACATTGATGATACCTATTACACATGGGGTCTAGGTGACTTTGACAGTGACAAAGCTATCATGCAAGACAACCGCGTCGTATATGTTAAGTGTAGCAACGAAGCAGAGTTGTTAGGTAACTTCTTATCGCATTGGAATACACAAACACCTGATGTTGTTACTGGTTGGAATTCTAATGGGTTTGATATTCCATACCTGCATAACAGAATATCAAAGATACTCCCAACGCAACAGCACCGCTTATCGCCTTGGGGTAAAGTCAATCGTATTGAACGTAAAGACAAAGAACCGTCTTATGAGATCATGGGCGTTGAGTGTTTAGATTATCTTGACATCTTTAAGAAATTCTGTTTTCAATATGGCACATTAGAAACTTACAAACTCGACCATGTTGCACATGTTGTATTGGGCGAGCGAAAGTTATCTTATGATGAACACCAAGATTTATTTTCACTTTATAAAAACGACCACCAAAGGTTTATTGATTATAACATCAAAGACGTTGAGTTAGTCGATCGCCTCGAAGATAAACTAGGGCTCATCACTTTGGTATTGACAATGGCTTACCGTGCTGGCGTTAACTATACAGATACACTTGGCACAACTAACATCTGGGATGCTTTAATCTACAGAGATATGTGTCTTAATAAGATTGCGATTCCTTTCGCAACACGTAAGTTCAAGACACCTTACCCAGGTGGATATGTTAAAGAGCCACACATTGGAATGCATAAGAACGTAGTATCGTTTGACTTAGCGTCACTATATCCTTCTCTTATTGTTCAGTACAATATGTCGCCAGAAACTATAATCAATGGCAAGGTTATATCAACATCGGTGAATAAGATGCTTGATAAACAACCTATAGAACGTTCTGACAGTGAGTGTGTTACAACCACAGGCCAGTATTATAAGACTAATGAAACTGGTCTTATGCCTCGTATCGTGCAAGGGTTATATACTGAGCGTGTTGTATTTAAAAAGAAGATGATTAAAGCACAGCAAGAATTACAAAAGATTGACCCTTTAGACAAACAAGCAGTGTATAATCTTGAACGTAATCTTAATCGTTACCAAAACGAACAGATGTCAATTAAGATTCTACTTAACTCACTTTATGGTGCTATGGGCAGTCAGTACTTCCGATTCTTTGACCAACGCATTGCCGAATCAATTACAATTACAGGCCAGCTAACTATTAAGTGGGCAGAGAAAAAGATTAACACTGTGCTTAACCGATATCTTGAAACTGGTGAGACTGATTACGTCATAGCCATGGATACTGATTCGCTATACGTTAATATGAACGGGTTAGTTGAAAAGTTTAAACCTAAAGACCCTATCGCATTCCTTGATGGCGTGTGCAAAGAATTAGAAAAAGAAATGACGTCATCATACGCTGAGTTGTATGAATACTTAGGTGGTCGTACAAACCGAATGGAAATGGATAGAGAAGCTATTGCTGACCGCGCTATTTGGACTGCAAAGAAGCGTTACATACTTAATGTTCATAATAATGAGGGTGTGCAATACGCTAAACCTAAACTCAAGATCATGGGTATTGAAGCTGTTAAGTCATCGACACCAGCACCTTGCCGCGAGGCACTTAGAAACATATTCACTGTTATCATGAATGGTGAAGAGTCTGATACTCAAAAGGCTATCGCAATATTTAAGAAACACTTCAACACATTACCACCTAATGAAGTCGCGTTCCCTCGTGGTGTAAACAACATAAACAAATGGGTTAATGGCAAAGGTTATAAACTACGTTGTCCTATTCATGTTCGTGGCTCTATTGTGTACAACAACGAAGTAAAAGATAAAAACCTTACTAAGAAATTTGATTTAATTAAAGGTGGTGATAAGATTAAGTTTATCTATCTTAAGATGCCTAACAGTGTTAAAGAGAATGTGATCGCATTCCCAGATCATTTGCCAAGAGAATTTAAGTTGCTACCATATGTTGATTATGAAAAGCAATTCCAGAAAACTTTTGTTGATGCAATCGAGCCAGTGCTTACAGCGGTTGGTTGGAGTGTAGAGAAACGTGGTTCACTTGAATCTTTTTTCTCGTAAACTATATACATATTAAGTAAACTATGGTATAATGGTATATACCAAAACACAAAGAGGAAATAAAAATGTCAAACGTAAAACTTATTCGCCTAGTATCAGGTGAAGAAATTGTTGGAACAGTA
>TARA_R110002167_G_scaffold260869_4_pt1 | contig 14157 bp, 8 predicted proteins | sample TARA_R110002167 | Tara Oceans TARA_R110002167 (sample SAMEA4398238) | marine metagenome | biome: Polar Biome; feature: [MES] marine water layer (ENVO:01000295) within the mesopelagic zone...; material: water (ENVO:00002006), including particulate matter (ENVO:01000060) such as...... | reverse complement strand
CTTTGGCAGCATAGTAATTTTGGCAGCGAATAGCTATTTGCCGAGCCAAGCCCTGCTGCTGCAACAATATATCTTCTAAAGCCGCGCCACTAGGTCGATTAGATACACCAATATGTTTAGCCGCTAAATAATCCTCTGCGCTTAACTTTGACGCTAGCGGATGACTCACTTTCATCATCACACAAAATTCATCAATTAGTAGTTTTTTGTGCAGAACCGGCGGTTTTATGGGCAAGGCGACATCAAAAGCCACATCAATGTGTCCTGCCGCTAAGGCTCGAGTTAAATTAGCCCTTTCCACTTTTATACTGGCAAAAGTTGTATTAGGCGCAACATCAGCCAACAATCGAGCCAGTAGAGGCAAAATAGAGGGCTCAAGTGCATAGTGCATACCTAAGCGAAAATGATGGGTACTGAGCAAGGGGTTAAACGCGCCCCAATGTTGCAAAATTTGCCGTAAACGGCTCAAATTATCAATAATCAAAGGCGCCATTTGTTGGCAAACCGATGTGGGTAACATTTGATTATTGCTGCGTACAAACAGGGGATCACCTAAGGCATCACGCAGGCGCTTGAGCGCGTGACTCACAGCAGAGGGAGTAATATGCAGCAACTCTGCAGTCCGCGACATATTTTGCTCTTGGTAAATACTCTCAAAAACTTTAAGTAGATTTAAGTCGAGCTTGTGTAATTGATTAGTGTCCGTCACTCAGTCACCAATATGAATAGCATTCATATTACTTATATACTATTTTTCATTTCATTCAATTGATAATTAGCAGTATGCTCTTGCCACCCGTGTTTGAAACACTAAAAGGAATATCAATATGAACTTTGCTCACAATGAACTGACCCAAGGTTACCTAGAGCGGCTAAAGGCCTTTATGGATGAACATATTTATCCGCTTGAGACTCAAATTTATGCTGAAACACATGCACTTAATCCTGATGGTAACTGGCGTAACTGGCAAGTACACCCTTTGATTGAGCCACTAAAACAAAAAGCCAAAGCTGCAGGTTTATGGAATTTATTTCTGCCTTCAGCGGAATTAGGTCAAGGTTTGAGTTGCTTAGAATATGCCCCTTTAGCTGAACAAATGGGTCGCTGTATTTTTGCTTCAGAAATCTTTAATTGTAATGCCCCTGATACAGGTAATATGGAAGTGCTTTATCACTTTGGTGATCAGGCCCAACAAGATAAATGGCTTAAACCACTTTTAGCCGGAGAAATTCGTTCAGTTTTTGGTATGACTGAGCCGGATGTCGCCAGCTCTGATGCCACCAATATGCAAGCGACCGTTGAACTTGACGGCGATGAATTAGTGCTAAATGGCAAAAAATGGTGGACTACAGGTCTTGGTCATCCCAATGCTAAAGTGGCTATTTTTATGGCTTTATCTAACCCAGAAAACGACAAACACAGTCAACATTCTATGGTTATCGTGCCCCTTGATTCTGCCGGCATTGAAATCAAACGCATGTTACAAGCCTATGGAGATTATGATGCCCCCTTTGGCCATGGTGAAATGCACTTTACCAATGTGCGTGTGCCAAAAGAAAACTTACTGGTTGGTTTAGGTCAAGGCTTTGCCATCGCCCAAGGGCGTTTAGGTCCAGGCCGTATTCACCACTGTATGCGCTCCATTGGTATGGCTGAAAAAGCATTAGAGTTAGCCATGCAACGGGGTTTAAGTCGCACCGCCTTCGGTCGACCGCTGCTCAAGTTGGGCGGCAATGGCGAACGCATCGCAGATGCTCGTATTGCCATTGATCAAGCTCGTTTATTGACTCTTTATGCGGCATGGAAAATAGATAATGTGGGTGTTAAACACGCCATGACAGAAATATCTGCCATAAAAGTGGCAGTGCCTAGAATGTTAGAACAAGTGGTTGATATGGCCGTACAAATCCATGGAGGTGCTGGTATGTGTGGTGATTTCCCACTGGCTCGTTTTGCTGCAGGTGCGCGCTCATTACGCCTAGCTGATGGCCCGGATGAGGTGCATCAAGCGATGGTAACACGCTTAGAATTACGTAAATATCAGGCAGGTTAATCCATGCCGCAGCATATCTTAATTACCGGCGGCGCCTCAGGTTTAGGTGCCGCTTTGGTAAAACACTATGCCGGACTTGGGGCTAAAATTTGTATTGCTGATTTAAATCCCGAGTTCGCTAATGAGGTCATAACTGCCTATTCTAAGCAGGCCGCGGATCTATTTTTTCAGCCCTGTGATATTACCAAGCAAACTGATATTGAAGACTTACACCAGGCTATCATGTCACGCTGGGGTAAATTAGATGTACTAGTAAACAATGCAGGGGTAGCGACAGGCGGTGCATTAGAATATGAAGATATAGAACAGTGGCAATGGGTTATGAATATTAATCTATTGGGCTTGGTCCGAATGACCAAAGCCTTTGTTCCCCTATTGTCTGCGCAAACACATAGCCAAATAATTAACATCGCGTCACAAGCCGGTATTACGCCCATCCCCTACATGGCCAGTTACAATGCCAGTAAAGCAGCAGTAGTGAGTTTTTCGGAAACCATGTATTTAGAGCTTGCCAAATATGGGATCCAAGTCAGTGTCGCCTGTCCTTCTTTTTTTGCCACCCGACTTGGTCAATCTATGCGCAGTCAACAACCCGGTGCACAAGCCTTAGTCACCAAGCTACTGGCACGCTCAACGATTGATGCAGCCGAAGTTGCGGCTATCATTATAAGTCGAGCAAACGCTGGGGATTTTATGATACTGAGCCATAAAGAAGGTCGACTTGCCTATCGCTTAAAACGTTACCTACCAAGCAATCGCTATTTAAAAATGATGTTGAAAAAGTTAAAAAAATTCGGGCCCAAGTCGACATGAAAAACCCTATTATCGATTCCGCAGGTCAAGTCAGGCAGGGAGAAGAGTTAGACTTAGGGCGACTACATCCTTGGTTGATCCAACATATAGCAAGGCTAAACACCTCAACGCAACTTGCAAGGCCGAGTGTCACACAATATTCTGGTGGTGCCTCAAACTGGACTTACTGTCTCACCTATACCTTAGAAAACGGTTCTGTTTTTGAGCTTATTTTACGTCGAGCCCCTGCCGGCACTAAAGCCAAAGGTGCCCATGATATGGGCCGTGAATATCGCTTACAAGCTGCACTAAAACCGGTTTATGCCTATGTTCCGCAGATGTACGCATTTTGTGATGATCCCGATATTATTGGCACTGATTTTTATATCATGGAAAAACTGCAGGGTATAGTTCCACGCAAAAATATGCCCAAGGGCCTGAACATGACAAAAAATGATACTCACCAGTTATGTTTAAACGCCCTAGATAGTCTGATAAAACTGCATTTAGTAGATTATAAAACGGCCGGATTAAGCCACCTTGCCAAAGGTGAAGGTTATATCGAAAGACAAATATCAGGCTGGAGTGAACGCTTTCGCAAAGCCAAAACGTGGAATGTACCAAGTGGCAAATATGTCATGGCCTGGCTACAAGATAACCAACCGAGTCACGAGCATATTTGTTTAACTCATAACGATTTTCGCTTTGATAATTTAGTTTTGGATAGCCAAGACCCGAGCCATATAATTGGTGTGCTTGATTGGGAGCTCGCCACCTTAGGCGATCCTTTAATGGATCTCGGTAATTCCCTCGCCTATTGGGTACAAGCAGATGATGACCGCATAGCCTTAGGAACACGTCGACAGCCAAGCCACTTAGATGGCATGTTGACACGCCGTGAAGTGATTGATTATTACCTAGCAAAAACGGGGTTTAAGGTAGAAAGCTTTGTATTTTATGAGGTTTACTGTTTATTTCGTTTAGCCGCCATTGTTCAGCAAATTTATTACCGTTATCACCATAAACAAACCCAAAATCCGGCATTTAAGCATATTTGGTTTTTCGTGCACTATTTGTTGTGGCAATGCCGTAAAGCCATCAAAGGACAACGTTAAATGACCTGTATTTATCTTATTCGTCATGGTCAAGCCTCCTTTGGGCAAGACAATTATGACTGTTTATCCCAACTTGGTGAACAACAAGCCCACCTATTAGGTCAACATTTTTCAGAACGTAATATTCAATTTGACCAAGTAGTGCAAGGTGCCATGCAACGTCATGCTCAAACTGCACAACATTGTTTACTCGGCCTAAATTCGAATCAGCAACAGCCCATTTTGGATGCACGCTGGAATGAATATGATCATCAAGATATATTGGCACAATACGAACCGCAATGTGCCACTGCGCAAGGGGTCAAAAAATGGGTACTGGCGCAAACCAATCCTCAAACAGCGCTTGAAACACTGGTGTTTAATGCCTTTACCCGTTGGATTCAGAGTGAACATGACAAGGATTATCAAGAATCGTGGTCGGCTTACCAACAAAGAATTCGATCTGCACTAGCTCAGTTAACTGCCCAGCAAAGTCATGGCCAAAATATCGCTGTTTTCACCTCAGGTGGCCCGATTGCTTTATTGTGTCAAATGCTACTGGGCGTGCCAGCTGTTAAACTTATGCAACTGAACTGGACCTTGGTTAATTGTGGTGTGAGTAAGATTATTGTTAGTCGCAAGGGTCCGATACTTTCTACCATGAACGAACATGCTGCATTTGATAATCAGCAACCTAAATTCATCAGCTATAAATAATAACGAGAATATGATGATCAGAAAAAATATATTAATTAGTGGTGCAAGCTCAGGCCTAGGCCGCGGTATGGCGATTGAATTTGCTAAAAAAGGCCGCAATCTGGCTTTATGTGCCCGTCGTTTAGAACGTTTAGAGGAACTCAAAACCGAGTTACTTGCTATTAATCCAGACATCAAAATTTATATTCGTGCTCTTGATGTGGATGATCACGACCAAGTTTTTGCCGTATTCAAAGCCTTTGCTGATGATATGGGCGGTCTCGACAGAGTCATTGTTAACGCCGGTATGGGTAAAGGCGCTTCGGTGGGCACCGGTTATTTTTACGCCAATAAACAAACTGCCATTACAAACTTTGTCTCTGCCTTGGCCCAGTGTGAAGCCGCTATGCAGTTATTTAGAGCACAAAATGCAGGGCACTTAGTCACGATCTCTTCAGTCAGTGCAGTACGCGGTGCACGGCGCGCCATGACCGTTTATGCTGCGACCAAGGCAGCATTGACATCAATGAGTGAAGGGATACGAATCGATGTAATGAACACCCCCATTAAAGTGACTACGATTCACCCCGGTTTTATTCGAAGTGAAATCAACGAAAAAGTGAAAAAAGTGCCGTTTATCGTCGACACTGAAACCGGCTGCAAAGCCATGGTAAAAGCCATTGAAAAAGAAGTGACAAGTAGCTTTGTGCCTGCATGGCCTTGGGCATTATTCAGATATATCGCCCCTATCGCACCACTCAGTTGGCTGGCAAAAATGAGTTAATTAGGTTAAGTCAATTGAAGTTACAAGGAGAGTTAAATTTCAGTGTCTTAATTAAAAGTCTTAATTTTCTCGCGCTATACAACCCTTACCTAGGAAAATAATTCGTAGGCTATAAGTTTAACCATAAAACGAAGGTGCCTGTAGGCATCTTTGTCACTCTCCTTGATATCTGTTAAAACAAGCTACTTATCTTTTTTGCTAAACAAGCGCGCCACTATTGGCAAAAAAACCACACAATATTTAAATAAAAAGCGCTAAACTGATTTACTCACTAGTTAAAAACTAGAAATAGAGTAAGTTTATATAGCTAGTTTGTGCTTAATGGCATTAAACCGAAACATCACGAATCACTTTAAGGATAATTGTCGTTTATGAAAACTCGGTCTTATTGGTTTTCTTTTTTATTAGCAGGGATTTTTATAATAGGCACTTATGTCGCTATTCAAACAAAAAACTCTACTGAGCGAAACAATCAGCAACTGATTCAAGCGACAATGATCGGACAATTGAACAGTATCAGTTCTGACATTCTAGTGGGCTTAGAAAAATATCAATATGGTTTGCGGAGCTTACTGGCTGCCATTAAAACCGCCGAATTTGAAAACTTCAATTACGAAAAGCAACTTGCCTATTTCAATAGTCGAGATTACCCAACTGAATTTCCAGGTACCCGTGGTTTTGGCTTAATTAAGTATGTTGAAAAATCGCAATTAGAAACCTTTTTACAAACTGCAGCAACCGATAGGCAGGGGCCCTTTGAGCTGAAACAATTGGATGAGCCTGATGATCAGCTGTTTATCATTCAATACATTGAACCCGAAATAGATAACCAAGCGGCCATAGGTTTAGACATTGGCTCAGAGAAAAATCGGCGAATGGCAGCACTGCAAGCGGCAACTACGGGCAAACCTCAATTAACTGGGCCTATTACTTTGGTTCAGGCCGATCAAGTGAGAAAACACGGTTTTTTGTTATTATTAGCCGTTTATCAACAAGTCACAGATGAACAACAAAAATTAGTTGGCTGGGTTTATACCCCTCTACTCATCTCAGAAATACTGGATGCAGTGTTAGCCAAGACAAACCACGTTCAAATCAATATTTCAGATACGACCAACGATCACGTAATTGATTTTTACTCTTCATCGGCACAATCCAAGCCTAGCAATGGATTAGCAATAGAGTATCAAAGTCAAAATATTAGCTCAGTATTTGGCCGCAATTGGCAAATCACTATAACGCCCACGGGCAACTTTATTGATTCATTGCATCTACAAAATGCCAATCAAAAATTTTGGTCAGTCTTAGGTTTGACCTTTTTGACTGCACTTGGTTTCTATTTACTCAAGGTTTTCTCATCCAGTCGTTTGCAAAAACTGAGACAAAGAGCAGGTTTTGCTGATGTGGTTGAAAAAACAAATTTAGTATTGAGTCAAAAAATAAGCGAGGCAACTGCCCAGCTAAGCAAAGAACTTAATTTTAAGCAGAGCATAATAGAAAGTGATAATTCAGCCATCATTGCTTTTAATAAGTCTGGTCTCATTTCACTACTCAACAACAGTGCCATCAACTTACTCGGTTTTTCCGCCGCTGAGGCCATTGGCAAAGTAAACATAGTAAGTCTAATGGACTCAAGTTGTTTAAAACAGATATTTACTGATAAACCAGTCACAGCACAAATGTTTGAGATGGAAATGAAGCAAGCAGCGAGTAACAAAAAGATCCCTGCTATTTGTCTACTACTGCGCAAAAACGGGGAATCAGTTAAAGTAAAAATGACAGTAACCACTTTGCTTGATTCAAATGGTTTTGTGCTGATTGCCCACGATTTAAGTGAAAAACAAGATCTTGAAAATAATATTGCCTTAATTGATGCCGCCATTAATAACAGCAAAGAGTTGCTCCTATGGGTAAATATCGATGGATCTATTTGTAAGGCGAACCCTTATGCATATCAACGACTCAACTACTCAGAAAATGCGTTAACAAATTTAAATATCAGTGACCTTGTCGATTTTAAAGCTGCCAGCTCTTGGGAAGCTGTGGTTAGTGAAGTGATAAAAAAGCAACAATATACTTTTGAAGTCAGTTTCAGAAATGCCAAAGGTGAATGGCTTCTAAAACTTGTATCCGCGTGCCGAATAAAGGTTGAAAGCCAGCAGTTTATCTATTTAACCGCCACAGATATCACTCAGCGTATTAAAGATGAAAATGAACTAAAAGCAGCCCTTAATAGAGCTGAAACGGCGAATAGAGCCAAAACAGAATTTATTACTAATATGAGCCATGAACTTCGTACTCCTTTAAACAGCGCTAATGGCTTTTTGCAACTACTGCAATTAACTCACATTGACGATATTCAACAAAAACATATCACCCAAACCAAAATAGCCATTTCATCTTTAACCCAAATCGTTGATGAAATATTAGAAGTGACCTATGCCGAGAAAAATCAATTAAGGTTTGAACAAAGTGATTTTGTACTCGATGAATTACTCGCTGAAGTAGGCTTATATTTATATGAAATGGCGGGAGACAAAGCCATAGAGATTCATTTCAAGGTATCACCAGACACTCCCTATGTTATGTATGGCGACAAAAACAAACTAAAACGTATTTTATTGAATTTGGGTAGTAACGCCGTCAAGTTTTCAAATAAAGGAGAAGTCTTAATAGAACTGGCAGCTCAGCAACAAGGAACTAGGCATATTTGTTTACAAGTCAAGGTCAAAGATAATGGCATCGGTATTGATAAAAATAAACTCAGTTATATTTTCGAAATGTTTACTCAGGCCAACAACGCTGCCAATAGACAATACGGTGGACTTGGTATTGGATTGACCATTGCTAGCCAGTATATCAATTTCCTTGGCGGTACTATTGAAGCCAGTAGTGAGCTTAATAAAGGTTCAGAATTTCGCTTTACTGTTTTAATGCAACCAGCCGTGCAGCCTAAAAACACTAAGCTATCCTTTACATCCGAATCCCCCATTAAAGTATTGTTGGTTGATGATAACCAAACCAGTTTGAGTATATTGAGTGAAACGATTATTCAACTCGGATGGCAGTTAAAAACAGCCGATAGTGCAAAAGATGCGCTTAGCTTATTTCAGTCAGCGCTTAAAGATAATTGTCCCTTTGATTTGGCACTGATTGACTGGAAAATGCCTAATACAGACGGTTGGGCCCTATCTGAGTTAATTAGAAAAAAGGCGCCGCTTGAGCAGATGCCTTTGCTTATTATGATCACAGCACATAGCAAAGAAATATTGGTGCAAAATCACCAAAAAAATCCCAAATTATTAAATGGTTTTTTAACCAAACCGATTACTCGAGCGCAATTAATCAACGCATTTTATGATGCAGTTGCCACTACTAAACAAGCTTCTATAAAACAAGCTCTGAATATAAATGATAAACCACTACTAAAAATGCGCGTATTGGTAGTGGAAGACAATCCAACGAATCAAAATATTGTAAAGCAATTATTAGAGAGCCAAGGGGCAAGTACCACCATTAGCAATAGTGGGCTAGACGCTTTATTTGAGTTAGAAAATAGCCTACTGCCTTTTGATGTCGTTCTGATGGACATACAGATGCCAGGTATTGACGGTTATGAAACCACCGAACGTATTAGGGAAAATGTAAAGTTCACACAATTACCCATACTAGCGATGACTGCCAACGTCATGCCTTCTGATAAAGAGCGTTGCTTTGCTGCAGGTATGAACGGACACATTGGCAAGCCCTTTGAATTAAGTCATGTCGTTAAGCAAATTTTACTCATCACCAATAAATTTGACCACCTGTATGACTCCCCAAGAAGCGAGGTCCAAAATCATCCACAGCAAAGTGCAAACCTCACTGACTTTTGCAAAGAAGCCAAGATTGATATACAACAAGCAATGCAACGCTTTAATCAGCTTGAGAGACTATATCTTAAATCCCTAGCCCTATTTAGAGCTGATTTGCAAAACTATATAGTTCAACTCGAAGACGAAAATAGTACTTATGACCATCTGAAATTGATTTTTCATACTTTAAAAAGTACGGCTGCTGCACTGGGTTTTACCGAACTGAGCAAACAAGCAAAATCAAGAGATAACAAACTAATAGACGACGGCATTGAAAAATTCGATATTAAAAAGTACATTGGTTTTGCAGAGGTTTGCCGTACAAATTTATTGACGCTGTCACGACTAATGGAGTTACTGCAAGGAGGTCTTAGTGAACATGTGCAAGAAGCCGATGCCGACGTTTTTTTAGCGACCTACAAGCAACTAAAGACTGAAGTTGAAAACTTCAATATGCATGCGATTGATTCCTTCCAAAAAATTTCAGGTTCACTAAAATCAGTGTCTACTGAACTGGCAAATGAATTAACAACTGCCTTGAATAAATTAAAATTTAAAACAGCCACTGAGATATTAGTGCGCTTTGATGCGTTAATCGACAAGGAGTAGTATGTCAATCGATAGATTAAATGAAGAGGCTGAGGTTGATTTAGCTCATTCAAAGATTTTGGTAGTTGATGATCAAGCTATCAATATTCAAACTATTTATAACATCTTGTCAGCAGATTATACGGTATTGGCTGCGACCAGTGCCCAAGACGCTTTAGAAGTTTGTAAAAAGAATCCGCCTGACTTGATCTTATTAGATGTGTTGATGCCTGGCATGACAGGCTTAGAGTTGTGTCACGAACTTAAGCAACGCGCTGACACTAAAAGCATTCCAGTGATATTTGTTACCACTTACAACGAACAACATGAAGAGGATGAATGTTGGCGCAGTGGTGGCATAGATTTTATCACCAAACCCGTTAACCCAATGACGATTAAAAATCGAGTAAGAGCCCATTTAACGCTAAAGTACCAGCGTGATTTATTATTAAAAATGGTTTATGTAGATGGCCTAACCAGCGTTTTTAATCGACGGTATTTTGATACCCATCTTGAAAAGTTACACAACGAAGTAAAGCGTTCAAATCGAGATACCGCCATATTGATGGTAGATATCGATTACTTTAAGCTCTTCAACGATCATTATGGCCATGTTGCGGGTGACGATGCACTGATTCGAGTAGCTCTGACGATACAGATGGCCTTAAGTCGTCCAGCAGATTTTGTCAGTCGTTATGGGGGTGAAGAATTTGTAGTTGTATTACCCGATACTGATATTGAAGGTGCCGCAGTGGTGGCTGAAAAAATACTGCACAATGTGGCAAGCTTAAAAATAATACATGCTCAGTCCCCGTATAATAGAGTCAGTGTCAGTATCGGTATATCGACTTTTTTAAGAAGCGAAAATAATAGTCGCAGCGCCACAGAAGACGCAGACCTGCAACTCTACGCGGCAAAAGAATCTGGCCGTAACAGAGCCTGCCATGAAATTACATAACTGACACCAAATACGATTTAAGTCTTTTTTGCCTAAACTCTTATTAAACAAAATTATTATATTTGCTAAGAGTAAAGCTCAGCCCTTTTATACAAATAACACCGCAGACTATTCCCTCTTGTTTCCTTTACCATCAGCTTGTTATATGAGCGTCGCCACCCGAATATGTTACCAATTTAACATTTTGGTAATACATTAACCCATCTTTTGGTTGGCAAGATATGACAAAATTGAGTACATTAGTGTTCACATATCACATTTATAAAGCTAAAAAACAGTTTGATTGAAGAAAAAATCAAGGGGAATTTAATGTTAAATATACAGAAATCACTGCCCAGATGGGTGATGGTCGCAATTTTTTTTGTTGCTCATTTCACTCATAGCGCTACCAGTAACAATGAAATCACATTACCAGAATCACATAGCACTTTAGCCGCAGGGATTTTACTCGGAAATATAGATAAACTCGATCCGAGCAAAAAACCTAGCGAGAACTTTGACTTGTTAGATTGGAGCCTCACCCTACCAACCGATTTAAATAAAGATAAAAAAGCCGATACTATCTACGAAAGTCCTTTAAGCAAAGGCTTTGAATTAAAACCTCTATTTTATACCGCTGATGATGGGGGAATGGTCTTTGCCTGTCCTAATGTTGGGGCTCGCACCTCTAAAAACACCAAGTATGCACGAACTGAACTGCGTGAAATGTTACGCCGCGGGAATACCCGGATAAAGACGCAAGGGATCACGGGCAATAATTGGGTATTCAGTTCGGCCCATGGTTCTGACCGCCGAGATGCAGGGGCTGTTGAAGGTAGTCTTGAAGCAACGCTGGCAGTAAATCGTGTTTCTACTACCGGTGATGCAAGTATGGTGGGCCGCGTTATTATTGGCCAGATCCATGCTACCGATGACGAGCCCATCAGACTTTATTATCGAAAACTGCCAAATAATTCAAAAGGCTCAGTTTATTTCGCCCATGAGATCAATGGCGCGGATGATGAGTGGGTTGATCTTATTGGCTCACGCTCACAGTCTCTGCCTGATCCACAAGATGGTATCGAATTGAATGAGAAATTCAGCTACAAGATCACCGTTGAGAACGACATATTATTTGTCACCCTGATTCGACAAGGCAAAGCAAACATCACAGCAACATTTGATATGAGCAAAAGTGGCTATAGCTCAAGCGACCAATACATGTATTTCAAAGCAGGCGTTTATAATCAAAACAACAGTGGTGATCCAAAAGATTACGTACAAGCGACCTTCTATCATTTAGATAATCAGCACAAAGGTTATAAATTTTAATTAAGTTTTACTTCAGTTACTGATAGCTATTCAACGAAAAATTGACTGACCCATTAAACATCAGTTTGTTAAGAGATCCGCTAATACAATTATGTGTCAGCGGATTTTTCTTTATATTTCCAAAAAAACCTCGACATTGCCAATTGACATTAAAACCTGGTATCCATAATCAATATTGGTAATTAACATTGGTAATCAATATTGGTAACAATAATTCTTATAATTGGTTGATACATTACTTTTAATTGAGTATATTGAAAATAACAAATACATAACATAAGTATAACAGGCGATTCTCAATCACATGCTCGCACAAAAAACAACGGAGAACTCGATATGTCGTTGATATCAGGGAAACATACAAATTTAAGTAATAAAGAGGAGCAATTCAGGCTTTCGCCTGTTGCAAAATTAGTAAAAGCTGCAGTTTTTGCCTCTATAACGAGCTCACTTGCATTTTCGGTGCAAGCGCAAGAAGCCACCACGCAAAATTTAGCTGATGACTCAGAACTTGAAATCATCGATGTGGTAGGAACACGCAAAACCATTCAAGATCAAATCGCAATTAAGCGAGAAGCAACGTCTGTTGTAGATGGCTTGTCCGCTGAAGATATAGGCGAATTACCCGCATTGTCTATTGGTGAAGCACTTGAGTCGATAACTGGCGCCGCATCTCACCGTGAAAATGGTGGTGCAACTGAAATCACTATTCGTGGTCTTGGTCCGTTTTTGAGCGCAACCCACATTAATGGCCGTGAAGCGACCAATGGTAGTGGTGACCGCTCGGTCAACTTTTCGCAATTTCCATCAGAACTAGTCAAAAAAGTGGCCATCTATAAAACCCAAGATGCCTCCATGATCGAGGGTGGTGTAGCCGGTGTTATTACCCTAGAAACAATACAACCGCTCGATTTTGGTAAACAACGCATCCAGGGCGAAGTTAAAGTCAATTACAACCCAGATGAAAGCAATATTGAAAACTCATTACAAGGTGACTTGGGATTCCGCGGAACCTTTAGTTATGTTGACCAGTTTGAATTCGCCAACGGCCAAGCCTTGGGTATTTCCATTGGTGTACAACGTCAAGACATTAGCCAACCTGAGGCCGAATATAGAAGCTCAAGCCCAAGCGGCACGTCTTTATGGCCCTGTTTAAATGACCCAACTAATAGCAACGAAGGTTTTTACCGCGGCAGTGCTGGTGATTGTGAAGATCAGGTCGTTGGTAGTAGCAATCAAGGATATAATACTGCTATTGATCCTGCCACGGGTAAGGCAGTCAGCGATGGCACACCTTACGCTTGGACTGGCAGCAGTCGCAGCTATCGTCAAAATGAAACCTCAGACGAACGTGATGCGTTTTTCTTTGCCGCCCAGTATCGTCCTTCTAATGACTGGGATATCAATATTGATGCGCAAATTTCTGATCGAATCCAACAAGAAGCCCGTCACGACTTAATTTTCTTACAAAAACGCGTAACTCCGGGGATCACAGGTCAAAATCTGATTACCAATGACGTGGGTAGTATTCTGCATTGGGAAGGTGAAGAACGATTTGAATCTGCTGGGGAGCAATTTTCCCGTGAAGAAAATTACCTAGGTTATGGTATTAACATCGAACACTATGCTACCGATGATTTAACCATTAACCTTGATCTTGCCTACTCTCAAACAAAACGAGAAGAGCTGCAAATATCGAATCGAGGCAGAACGGCCAATCGCCCGTTTTTTACCTGGGATATGGGTGAATATATTCCGTCTATCACAGTCACTGATTTTAATGTGACGGATATCGCAAACTTTACCGATAGTTTAAGAACACGTCTAGACCGTGAAGGTAAGCGGGACAACGAAATTGTTTCTGCGCGTTTAGATTTTGATTATGCCCTCAATGGTGAAGTATTTACGAGTATCCAGGGTGGCATAAGAGCCTCTGAATTAACCTTCATACAATATGGTGGTAATCAAGGCACGGGCTCTAGAGCTGAGTTCGCCTTAAGTGAATCTGCTCCTGAGGCAATAGCTA
>TARA_R110002167_G_scaffold14800_2_pt1 | contig 14176 bp, 13 predicted proteins | sample TARA_R110002167 | Tara Oceans TARA_R110002167 (sample SAMEA4398238) | marine metagenome | biome: Polar Biome; feature: [MES] marine water layer (ENVO:01000295) within the mesopelagic zone...; material: water (ENVO:00002006), including particulate matter (ENVO:01000060) such as...... | reverse complement strand
TTAAAGGTGGTGACGAAGAATTAGCTAAAGATATCGCAATGCACGTCGCGGCGTCTAATCCTCAGTTCGTCAGACCTGAAGATGTGCCTGCTGAAGTTGTTGCTAAAGAAAAAGAGATCCAATTAGACATCGCTATGCAGTCAGGCAAACCTGCTGATATCGCTGAAAAAATGGTTTCTGGTCGTATGAACAAGTTTACTGGTGAAATTAGTTTAACGGGTCAACCGTTCATCAAAGATCCAAGCATACTTGTTGCTGCTTTACTTAAATCAAAAGGTGCAGAAGTGGTTAGCTTCGTGCGTTTTGAAGTGGGTGAAGGTATTGAAAAGAAACAAGATGATTTCGCAGCTGAAGTTGCCGCTCAAATGGCTGCTGCTAAGAAATAAATGTGCCTTTGGCTTTTGCCAAAAGCCATTGTCATATAAACTACGGGCACCTCAACTTGAGGTGCTTTTTTTTAAGCATTAAATAGCTTACCTTCGACACAGTTATAAACCTAAGGAAATGCCAATCTATGAATATTGCTCCTAAATCCGTCTATCGCAGAATTTTGTTGAAGCTCAGTGGAGAAGCGTTAATGGGAGAAGAAGGCTTTGGCATCGATCCCAAAGTACTTGAGCGCATGGCGCAAGAAATCAAAGAATTGGTTGAACTGGGTATTCAAGTCGGTCTTGTTATTGGTGGTGGTAACTTATTTAGAGGTGAAGGCCTAGCAAAAGCCGGCATGAACCGTGTTGTAGGGGATCACATGGGTATGTTAGCGACGGTAATGAATGGCTTGGCTATGCGAGACGCACTACACCGTGCTTCTGTGAATGCCCGATTGATGTCTGCTATTCCACTTAATGGTGTATGTGATGACTATAATTGGGCTGAAGCCATTAGTTTGCTGAAGTCAGGTCGTGTAGTGATTTTTTCAGCAGGAACTGGAAATCCATTTTTTACCACTGATTCAGCTGCGTGTTTACGTGGCATTGAAATAGAAGCAGATGCGGTATTTAAAGCAACTAAAGTGAATGGTGTATATGACGCAGATCCGGTTAAAAACCCAAATGCAGTGATGTATAAAACATTAACTTACAATGAAGTATTAGATAAAGAATTGAAAGTAATGGACTTAGCTGCCTTTACTTTAGCTAGAGACCATAATATGCCAATCAGAGTATTCAATATGAATAAACCTGGCTGCTTAAAAGCAGTGGTAATGGGTGAAGATGAAGGCACATTAATTTGCCACCCCGAAAAATGACTACAAAAATAGGAAAATTATCGTGATTGATGACATTAATGAGGACGCGCGCCAGCGCATGGAAAAAAGTATTGTTGCTCTACGTGGCCAGTTGGCGAAGATTCGCACTGGTAGAGCACATCCAGGATTACTCGATAGTATCATGGTGCCTTATTATGGCACCCCAACGCCAATCAGGCAGTTGGCGAATATCATCGCAGAAGATTCACGTACGCTTGCGCTAACAGTTTTTGACAAAGCAGCGGCAACAGCGGTTGAAAAGGCCATAATGCAATCTGACTTGGGTCTAAATCCAATGAGTGCAGGTTCTGTTATGCGCATCCCGATGCCAGCATTAACTGAACAGCGCCGCAAAGATCTGATCAAGATTGTGCGTGCTGAAGCTGAAGGTGGCAGAGTTGTGATACGCAGTATTCGTCGGGACGCGAACAATGACATTAAAGAGCTGCTGAAAGAAAAAGAGATCAGCGAAGATGATGCACACCGCGGTGAAGACTCAGTGCAAAAAACGACTGATGTTTTTATCAAACAAATTGATGAAATTCTCGCTCAAAAAGAACACGATTTAATGGAAGTCTAAGTAGGTGTCGTTAATTTAATGGAAATGGAAAATCATATTGTTGACCCTATTATGCCTAAACATGTGGCTATTATCATGGATGGTAATGGCCGTTGGGCTAAACAAAAAGGTAAGATTCGAACCTTCGGCCACAAAGCTGGTGTTGATGCAGTAAAAGCGTCGGTATCTTTTGCAATTAAGAACAATATTGCTGTGCTGACCTTATTTGCCTTTAGCAGTGAAAATTGGAATAGACCGGCAGAAGAGGTCAGAGTATTGATGGAGCTGTTTAAATTAGTGTTAAGCAGTGAAGTTAAAAAATTACATAAAAATAAGGTGAGACTGAGAGTTATTGGAGATACCAGCCGTTTTGATGCTAAATTAGTCGATAAAATAAGCAAAGCTGAAACGATGACTGCCAATAACACTGGTTTAACCTTAAACATTGCTGCGAATTACGGTGGAAAGTGGGATATAGTCAACGCCGCAAAGACAATGTGCGCCAAAGTGCAAGATGGAAAGATAGCATTAGACGATATTTCTGAAACGCTATTCCATTCTTATACCTGCGCAAATGATCTGCCGGAAGTGGATTTATTAATTCGTACCGGTGGTGAACAACGCATCAGTAACTTTTTATTATGGCAACTGGCTTATGCCGAGTTGTATTTTACTGATGTATATTGGCCTGATTTCAGTGAAGAAGTGTTTCTTCAGGCTGTAACGAATTTTTCTGAGCGTCAACGTCGTTTTGGATTGACCGGCGAACAAGTTTGTAGTTGAACGCTCAGTTTGGAATATTAACGTGTTAAAACAACGTATTATTACCGCTTTAATTTTGGCGCCTATGGCGCTATTTGCGATTTTATTCTTGCCTTTAATCGGCTTTGAATTATTGATTGCTTTGGTCGTAGGGCTCGGCGCTTGGGAATGGTCCAGCATGTCGGGTATGACTCGTGCCGCCACTAAATTTGCTTACGCAGCGGTCATTGTGGCTACGTGTTTGGTATTGGCGTGGCTATTACCTATCCACATGATTTGGTATCAAGGGCAATTAAACGGCCTATATCAGTATATATTGTCAGTGGCTGCTGCTTGGTGGTCGATTTCGTTATTGATGATCATCCTGTACCCTAAATTTAGCTCTGTATGGCATACAAGTAAGATATTACGGGCCATTTTCGGCTTGTTGACTTTGATCCCCACTTGGGTCGCCGTTGTGTCATTGCGCACTAGCCTGTATGAGGTTGATCCTTTTTATGGTGCTTCATTAATTTTTTATGTGCTGGGTATTGTGTGGGCGGCCGATATTGGTGCCTTTTTTGTTGGGGTTAAATTTGGAAAACATAAACTGCGTCCAAACGTTTCACCAGGCAAAACAATTGAAGGACTGATGGGCGGTATTTTTGCGTCGTCAGCTATTATTGCGTTTGCGGCCTTGCATTATCATGTTGAACCCTCACGAATTTGGTTACACATTTTGGTCGGAGCGCTTACCGTAGGTGTTTCAGCCTTGGGCGATCTGAACGAAAGCATGTTCAAACGTTGTGCAGGTCTTAAAGACAGTGGCACATTATTGCCCGGACACGGTGGCATTATGGATAGAATAGATAGCTTGACCGCCGCCTTCCCTGTATTCGCCTTTTGTTATGTGTTGTGGATGGCTTAATGCAATCAATTTGTATTTTAGGCTCAACGGGATCCATCGGTCAAAGCACACTTGATGTTGTGCTCAGGCACCCAGAACAATTTCAAATATTTGCTCTGACTGCGCATAAAAACCTCAGTTTATTGATTGAGCAAGCCGTTTTGTGCCAACCGCAATATATCGTATTGGCAGCTGAACAAAATTACGCCCAAGCAAAAACACTAGTACAGCAACATGGTTTGCAGTGTGAGATTCTGTGTGGGCCAGAAGCGTTGCAGCAGGTGGCCTGTGCTAGTCAAGTTGACGTTGTTATGGCCGCTATTGTCGGTGCGGCTGGATTACTGCCCACGATGGCCGCAGTAAACGCAGGTAAAAAGGTTTTGTTGGCGAATAAAGAAGCCTTAGTGATGTCGGGTGCCTTATTTATTCATGCAGCAAATCAATCCAAAGCCCAACTGTTACCTATCGATAGTGAACATAATGCGATTTTCCAATGTTTACCCTTCGATTTTGAATATGGAAATTTAGCTGCTAGCGGCATCAGTAAAATATTATTGACTGGCTCAGGTGGACCCTTTTTAAAAACCCCAATGGAACTGCTTAGTAGCATGACACCACAGCAAGCTTGTGCGCATCCTAACTGGGACATGGGGCGTAAAATTTCTGTCGATTCAGCCACAATGATGAACAAGGGCCTAGAATTTATCGAAGCCCGTTGGTTGTTTGGTCTGCAAAGTAAAGATATTGAGGTGGTCCTGCATCCGCAAAGTATCATCCATTCAATGGTACAATATTGTGATGGTTCGGTATTGGCGCAATTAGGTAATCCTGACATGCGCACCCCAATTGCACATGCCTTGGCGTATCCACAGCGTATTGAATCAGGTGTTGCGCCACTGAACTTCATGCAATTGGCTGACTTTAGTTTTTGTGCGCCAGATGTGCAGCGTTACCCTAACTTAAAATTAGCTATTGATGCTAGTAACGCTGGACAAAGCGCGACCACGGTATTAAATGCGGCGAACGAAATCGCCGTAGAGGCTTTTTTACAAGACCAAATTAGGTTTACTCAAATTGCCACAGTAAATGAAAGTTGTTTAAACGCCATCGCAAGTCAAGAGGTTAGCGACATCAACAGTATTATTGAGTTAGACCAACGAGCCCGCCGCCAAGCTTTAGTGGCCATCGAACAATTGAATCAATCTTCGTCACGCATAAGTGCCAGTCATGTTTGATATTCTCCAAACTATCATCGCTTTTATCGTTGCAATAGGTATTTTAGTTGCTGTGCATGAATGGGGACACTTTTGGGTTGCCCGTCGTTGTGGGGTGAAAGTACTGCGCTTTTCTATCGGGTTTGGCCCTACCTTGTGGTCTCGTACTGATAAATTAGGTACCGAGTACGTAATTGCAGCTATCCCCTTGGGCGGTTATGTAAAAATGTTGGACGAGCGAGTAGAGGAAGTATCTGCAGCTGACCTGCCTTTTGCCTTTAATCAGCAAGTAGTATGGAAGAAAATAGCTATTATTGCGGCTGGCCCATTAGTTAATTTTATTTTTGCGGTCTTTGCGCTCTACGTGATGTTTTTAATCGGGGTGCCTACCAGTAAGGCAATGTTAGGCGAAGTAGTGCCAGACTCAATTGTCAGCCAAAGCTCGATAACAAGTAATGCAACCATCACGGGCGTAGGTGAGCGACAAACTCGCAACTGGGAAGAAGTTAATCTCGAATTAATGTCATACATCGGCCAAGACGCAATTGCTATTACCTGGCAACCAGAAGGCCAACAGTTTGGAAAAACTACCAATCTAAATATTAAAGAATGGAAGTTTGACCCCGACAAAACCTCAGCAGTAAGTAGTTTAGGCTTCAGTGTTTACCGTCCTGATATCATTTTAGTGTTGGCGCAAGTGGTTAAAAATTCGGCTGCTGAACAGATTGGTTTACAGGTTGGCGATAAAATTCTGCAGTTCGATGGAACTACTATGCAAAATTGGGAACAAATAGTGGGTTATGTTACTGAAAGACCCAAACAGCCAATAGTGATTAAAGTTGAACGCGATGGTCAGATACTGGCGTTGAATGGTTTAATTGGTGAAAAAACCGATAAAGGCATTACACGAGGGTATATGGGTTTCTTGCCAACCTTAGAAGCTTGGCCAGAAGGGGTGTTGTTCGACTATCAATATGGTGTTGTTGATGGTGTAGCTAAGGCCTTAGATAAAACCTGGCGCTTAATGACAGTGAGTGTTGGGATGTTAGGAAAACTGATAACAGGAGATATATCAGTTAAAAATTTGAGCGGGCCTATTGCTATCGCTCAAGGCGCAGGAATGAGCGCGAGTTCTGGATTAGTCTACTTTTTGGGCTTTTTAGCGCTAATTAGTGTCAATTTAGGAATTATCAACCTATTACCTCTACCAGTGCTTGATGGTGGCCACTTACTCTATTATTTTATAGAGCTTGTTAGCGGTCGGCCTGTGCCTGAGTCTGTGCAGGAAGTAGGTTTTAAAATCGGCGGCGTTATTTTGCTGCTGTTAATGAGCATCGCGATTGTAAATGATATAACGCGTTTGTAGTTTTTATCGGCCGATTTGGTCATGCGCAAATTGTTGTGCGTTTAGGAAGAATATTAATAAATGAAGTTTAAACAGTTAGTTGTTGCCGGATTGATTCTTTCCATTACTAGCTTTGCTAATGCGGCTGCCAAAAGTGAATTTGTTGTTCAAGATATTAAAGTCGAGGGCCTGCAAAGAGTTGCCTTAGGTGCGGCATTGACCTATCTGCCGGTTAAGGTTGGTGATGAGATGAATGGTTTCAGGGTAAGCCAACTGATCCGCTCTCTTTATTCTTCCACGCATTTTGAGAGCATTCAGATCCTACGTGATGGAGATACCTTATTGGTGCGAGTTAAAGAACGCCCCACGATCAGTAGTATTATTTATGATGGTAATGATGATATTAAAGATGAGCAGTTGCAGGAAAGTTTAGATGGCAGCAACATCAAAATTGGCGAGCCTTTAGATAAAACCGTACTCACCTCAATAGAAAATGGTTTAAAAGACTTTTATTACAGCATTGGTAAATATAACGCGGATGTGACCGCTATTATTACCCCGCTGCCACGTAATCGGGTCGATGTGAAATTACTGTTTGAAGAGGGCGATGCGGCAAAAATTCAACAAATTAATATTGTTGGTAATCAAAAATTTGCTGATCAAGAGTTATTAGACCAAGTTGAACTGCAGTTTGACACACCGTGGTGGGATTTCATGTCTGAAACCCGCTATCAGAAGCAAAAGCTCTCCGGCGATATGGAAACGATTACCAGCTATTATAAAGATCGCGGCTACTTACGTTTCAGTATTGATTCAACCCAAGTATCAATGACCCCTGAAAAAAGCGGCATTTATATTACGTTAAACGTTGATGAAGGTGAGCAATACACGATTTCTGATGTAGAACTCATTGGTGATTTACTCGGGCACGAAGACTATATCAAATTAGTTTTACCATTGACCAAAGGTGAGTTGTATAACCAAGCCGAAGTCACCTATACAGAAGAATTTATCAGCAAGTATTTAGGCCGTTATGGCTATGCTTATCCTACCGTTACTACTATTCCTGATATTAACGAAGAAGATAAAACCGTTAAGTTAGTTTTGTCCGTTGATCCCGGTAAACGTATCTACGTGCGTCGTATTAACTTTCAAGGAAACGCTAGCACCTCTGATGAAGTATTGCGTCAATCAGTTACGCAGATGGAAGGCACTTGGTTATCTAATGCCACGCTGGAGTCGTCTAAAAACAGTTTGTCGCGTCTGACATATATGGAAAAAGTCGACTTTGAAACGATTCGTCTACCCGGTGAAGATGATAAAGTTGATGTGAATTTCGACGTAAAAGAACAAGCTTCTGGTTCATTTAACGCGGGTATTGGTTATGGTGATAGAACCAAACTGAGCTTACAAGCGGGTATTCAACAAGATAACTTCCTAGGTACAGGAAAGCGTATCGCATTTAACGTCAGTACCGTTTCTTATCAGAAAAGCGTGCAAATATCTTATACCGACCCTTATTTCACCATCGATGGGATCAGTCTGGGCGGCACCATTGCTTATAGTGAGTTTGATGGTAGTTCAGCTAACTTAATTCAATATAATAGTAAGCAATACTCTATTGGTGGCAATATTGGTTATCCAATTGATGAATTTAATCGTATTAACTTTGGCTTAACTTATAGCAGTGTAGAATTATTTCAAAACACGCCTTATATCCAAACTACGCGCTTTAATAATCAATTTATTGACCCCAATAATCCTGATGCGGCAATTAAATACGATAGTTATTTGGCTTCAGTAGCGTGGTTACGTACAACTCTTAACCGAGGTGTATTCCCTACTGCAGGTTCGTCACAACGAGCATCGTTTAGTATTACCACGCCAAATTCTGACGTGAATTACTTTAAAACGGAAGTCGATACAAAATGGTATTGGCCTTTGTCACGTAATCAACGTTGGTCTTTCCTAGCGCGCTTTAAAGCGGGCTACGGTAACGGTTATGGTTCAGTCAATGGTATCGATCAAATTTTACCTTTCACTCAGCACTTTACTGCGGGTGGCAGTGATTCCTTGCGCGGATTTGAAAATAATACCGTTGGGCCTCGTGGTATTCAGGTTTCACCCAGTTTAGTATTAACCGATCCTAATGGAGTACCGATTTATTCAGGTCCAGAAAACGATACGATTAGCATTTCCAGTCGTTCTTTAGGCGGCAACGCGATGGCATTAGGTGGCTTGGAATTGATTGTTCCGACCCCATTTGTCGATGTTGACTTTGATAACTCGGTTCGTACTAGTATCTTCCTCGATGTTGGTAATGTGTGGGATACTGAATTTGATTATAATAAATATAAACAATTAACCATCAATAAAAGTTTTAACAACGATGATTTGCTTGATTACAGTGATCCAACTCTTTTTAGATCTTCTTACGGACTCTCTGTACAATGGTTATCCCCTATGGGACCCATGGTTTTTAGTTTTTCTAGAGCTTTAAAAGAACGTGAAGGAGATGATATTAAGTTCTTCTCTTTCAACATTGGTCAAACATTTTAATAATTACATTGGCAGTAATGCCAGTTATCGACAGAAGTAGGAGTGTGTTTTGAATAAGTTTACTAAGAGTTTAATTGCCAGTGCGTTGTTGACTTCAGCTATGGCCAGTACAGTTGCCATGGCAGAACAGAAAATCGGCGCCGTTAATGTGCAAGGCATTTTTCAATCCATGCCACAAGCAGCCACTATCCAGCAAACTATTGCCGCTGAATTTAAAGACAAAACCGAAGAAGTCAGCCGTTTAGAAAAAGATATTAAATATTATCTTGAAAAAAACCAACGTGATGCGGCGACAATGAGCGCTAAAGAGAAAAAAGAACTAGAAGATAAAATCATTGCATTACGTGAAGAATATACCGTTAAGGCCCAGCCTTTACAGCAAGAAATTCAGCAGCGTTTGAAGGATGAGCAAAACAAACTACTTGGTTTGATCAAGCAAAGTATCGATGTTGTAGCGGCCAAAGGAAAATACGATGTTATCTTAAATGCTAATGCCGTTGCCTTCATCAGCCCTGACCACGATATTTCTAAGTTGGTTCTAGACCAAGTTTCTAAAGTTAATTAACCCGCAAAGGTTTAAGCAAGGTTCACTTGATTAATGCCATTAGTTTAAAAGATATTGCTTCAGCCATCGGTGCACAACTGCACTTGGCTGAAGGCGATAGTGAAAATACGCTAATTCACTCAATCTCCACGCTAGCGAAGGCCGGCGATGGTCAGATTTCATTTTTGGCCAATAGCAAGTATCGTAGTCAGTTATCTAGTACATCTGCCCAAGCGGTTATCGTTAATGCTGATGAACAAGCATACTGTCAACGTACTGCCTTAGTAATGGCTAATCCTTACGTGGGTTTTGCTAAAGTAGCGCAGTTGTTAGATACCACGCCAGCGGCTGCCCATGACATTTCGTCAAGAGCTGTCGTAGCCGATGATGTCGTTCTGGGGCACAACGTTAAAATTGGCCCTAATGCGGTCATTGAGCGGGGGGTGCAGTTGGGCGATAACGTAGAAATTGGCGCAGGTTGTTTTGTTGGACAAGACACCGTTATTGGCGCTGATACCAAGTTATGGGCCAACGTGACTATCTACCATCGTGTGGTAATTGGTAAAAACTGTTTGTTTCAAGCCAACACTGTTATTGGCAGTGATGGCTTTGGTTACGCCAATGAAAATGGTCAATGGCTCAAAATACCTCAACTTGGTAGAGTTTTGATTGGTGACCGGGTTGAAATTGGTGCAAGTACCACGATAGATCGCGGTGCACTAGATGATACGATATTGCACGACGGTGTTATAATTGATAATCAATGTCAAATAGCACACAACGTAGTCATTGGTGAGAATACCGCCATGGCAGCGTGTTCAGTGGTTGCTGGAAGCACTAACATTGGTCGTAACTGCAGTATTGCAGGCTTAGTCGGGATCAATGGTCACATTGATATATGTGACGGTGTCTTTATGACAGGCATGAGTATGATCACTAAAAATATTTCTGTGCCTGGGGTTTATTCGTCTGGAATGCCAGCAGCACCCAACAAAGATTGGCGCAAAAACATGGTTGCACTGAAAAATATTGATAATCTCAATCAGCGCATCAAAACTTTGGAAAAGTTACAAACCAAATAGTCGAACTATTTGGTTGTTGTAGTGTGAGGAGACGCCTTTTGGCAAACGAATTACAAACTATCGAGATAGAAGAAATACTCAGTCTTCTGCCGCATAGATACCCATTTTTATTGGTTGACCGTGTCACAAATTACACTCTGAATGAGTCAATTAGTGCCTATAAAAACATCACCTTTAATGAACCTTGTTTTACTGGCCATTTTCCTGGCAAACCCATTTTCCCCGGGGTACTAATACTTGAAGCGTTGGCACAAGCTGCCGGTATTTTGGGTTTTAAAACCTCAGGTAACTCAGACGATTTGTATTTGTATGCTGGCATCGATAAGGCGCGTTTTAAGCGACCAGTGGTGCCTGGAGATAGAATGGATATGGATGTTATATTGAAGAAAGAACGTCGTGGCATCTGGATGTTCCAAGGTGTTGCTAGCGTCAACGGTAAAAGCGTTTGCGAAGCCGACTTTATGTGTGCAATGCGGAAAATGTAATTGTGATCCATTCAACAGCTATTATTCATCCTGACGCAGAACTCGGTAACAATGTATCGGTGGGCCCATTTTGTATTGTTGATGCAAATGTGACCATCGGCGACAATACCAAGCTAGAATCGCATATTGTGGTAAAGGGAAAAACCACGATTGGCAGTGGTAATCACTTCTATCAGTTTGGTTCTATTGGTGAAGATTGCCAAGATAAAAAGTACAAAGGTGAACCAACAGAATTGATTATTGGTGACAATAATGTATTCCGTGAAGGTGTCACAGTGCATCGTGGCACAGTGCAAGATAAAGGCATCACCCGCATTGGTAATAACAATTTGTTTATGACTAATGCGCACATTGCCCATGATTGTGTGATTGGCGATAACAGCATTCTAGCAACACTGTGCACGTTAGCGGGCCATGTAACCGTAGATGATTGGGTGATACTCGGTGGCATGACTGCTGTTCATCAGTTTTGTCATATTGGCTCCCATAGTTTTGTCGGGGGTGGGGTCATTGTACTACGTGATGTTCCGCATTTTGTCATGCTCGGTGAGGGCAGCGTACCGCGTGGAATTAATACTGAAGGCTTAAAACGCCGCGGATTTTCTGCCGCAACAATTATGCAAATTAAGCGCGCTTATAAAGTACTCTATCGTAACGGTAATTTGGCTGACGAAGCTGTTGTCATCTTACGAGAAATGGCGATAGAGACACCTGAAATAATGGCTTTGGCTGACTTTGTTGAACATTCAGTACGAGGTATTGTACGCTAACTCATGCGCGACAAACCTCTTAGAATTGGCATAGTAGCCGGTGAATCCTCCGGTGATATACTCGCTGCTGGTTTAATAAAACAAATCAAACTACGTCATCCCGATGCACATTTTGTAGGCATCGGTGGGCCGAAAATGCTTGCCTTGGGCTGTGAATCCTTATTTGAGATGGAAGAGCTCTCGGTAATGGGTTTAGTCGAAGTTTTATCGCGTATTCGCCGTCTATTGTTTGTACGAAAATCCTTACTTAATTACTTTTTAGCCAATCCTATCGACTTGTTCATTGGTGTTGACGCGCCTGATTTCAATTTAGGTTTGGAGCTGAAGTTAAAACGTCAGGGCATACTTACCGTGCAATATGTTAGTCCCACTGTCTGGGCCTGGCGTGAAAAACGCATATTCAAAATTGCCAAAGCAACTAATCTAGTACTCAGTATTTTTCCCTTTGAAAAAGCGGTATACGACAAACATGCTATTCCCTGTGCTTTTGTTGGCCATACCTTGGCCGATGATATTGCATTAGAGCCTGACAGAAACGCGGCACGCAAAGCTTTGAATTTAAAACCGCAAGATTGTGTACTAGCCGTGCTGCCGGGTAGTCGTCAAAGCGAAGTTGAAGCCTTATTAGAGGTCTTTATGCAAAGCTGCGAGATCCTTACTCAGGCCAAACCAGACTTAAAAATACTCATACCTGTGGTTAATCGTCAGCGTAAAATTCAAGTGGAAAGTTTTTTTGCTAATCATGCAATGTATGTTGATTATCGCATTGTTATCGGTCATGCCAGACAAGTGATGATCGCAGCGGATGCCGTGTTATTGGCATCAGGCACCGCGACGTTAGAAGCCATGTTATGCAAACGGCCTATGGTTGCAGCTTATCGATTGAATAAACTTACTCATCTGATGATGAAATGGTTATATAAAGCCAAATATTTCGCTCTGCCTAATGTACTAGCCGACGAAAAAGTAGTACCAGAATTATTGCAAGAAGAAGTCAATGCTCAAACCATTAGCGAGTTACTGTTACCCATGTTGAGCGATGATAATGTGCAACAACAGCTCAACGCTAAATTTACTGAGCTGCATCTCGCCTTAAAGAAAAACGCTGATGTACAAGCTGCGGATGCGGTACTTCAGTTAATTGAGGCCAAGTAAGTGAACAGACTGCTTGCGGGAGTAGACGAAGTGGGTCGCGGCCCCTTGATTGGTGATGTAGTAACCGCAGCGGTGATCCTTGATCCCAATAAACCTATTTTAGGTTTAGCTGATTCAAAAAAACTATCTGAGAAAAAACGTGAAGCTTTAGCGCAGATTATTCGTCGCGACGCATTGTGTTGGGCTATCGGGCGCGCGTCGCCACAAGAAATTGATGAGTTGAATATATTACAAGCTACCCTGTTAGCGATGACACGAGCAGTACAAGCTCTGTCTGTGCAACCTGATCATGTATTGGTAGACGGTAATCGTTGTCCTAAGTGGGCTTATTCTAGTGAAGCGATTATCAAAGGTGATGGGCTGATCGCAGAGATATCTGCCGCCTCAATCATTGCTAAAGTGGCCCGCGATCATGAAATGCTGTCGCTTGATAAGCAGCATCCAGAATATGGTTTTGCCAAACATAAAGGCTACCCGACACCCTTACACTTAGCTAAATTGAATGAATTAGGACCTTTGTCCTTACATCGTATGAGTTTTAAGCCAGTGCAGCTTGCTTTAGCGGCACGTGACGGCCAATTGGCAGGAAATTAAATGGCACAAGCGCCGGTAAACTTTGTGCATCTGAGAGTGCACAGTGACTATTCAATGATGGATGGCTTAAATAAAGTTAAGCCATTAATCTCGAACATCAAAAAACTTGGCATGCCTGCGGTCGCAATTACCGACCAGATGAACATGTGCGGCTTAGTTAAATTTTATAGTGCTGCCCACGACAATGGCATAAAACCTATTGTGGGTGCAGATTTTTGGGTGCAAAGCACTGAGTTAGAAGACAGTATTTTTCGACTGACTATCTTGGCGATGAATAATGCGGGATACAAAAACGTCACTTTGTTGATTTCCAAAGCGTATTTGCGCGGTTCAGTAAAAGACAAAGCCGTGATTGACCAGCAGTGGTTAGTGGAACATGCTGAAGGATTGATTATATTGTCGGGAGGGCGGGCAGGTGATTTAGGTCTGACGCTTACCAAAGGCAATGTAGAAGCGGCAGAACGCATCACGCAATTTTATCAACAGCATTTTAACGAGCGTTTTTATCTCGAGTTAACGCGCACCGGACGACTGGGCGAAGAAGATTATATTCATCGCGCGGTAGCTTGGGCCGCCAAACACGATTTACCTGTCGTGGCGACCAATGAAGTGTGTTTTATTGAAGAAAAAGGCTTTGCTGCCCATGAAATTCGGGTTGCAATTCATGATGGTTTTACCCTTAATGATCCAAGGCGTCCTAAACTCTACAGTGAACAACAATATTTGCGTAGCAGCGAAGAAATGGTGGCATTGTTTGCTGATATTCCAGAGGCCATTGAAAATACCGTAGAAATAGCTAAACGTTGCAATGTCACTATCACCTTGGGTGAATACTTTTTACCGCAATTCCCTACTGGCGGTTTAACCGATTCAGAATACTTGGTAAAAGTGTCTAGAGAAGGTTTAGAAAAGCGTCTTGCCTTTTTATTCCCAGATGAACAAGTGCGTCTCGAACGTCGTCCAGAATATGAC
>TARA_R110002167_G_scaffold6671_13_pt1 | contig 14191 bp, 14 predicted proteins | sample TARA_R110002167 | Tara Oceans TARA_R110002167 (sample SAMEA4398238) | marine metagenome | biome: Polar Biome; feature: [MES] marine water layer (ENVO:01000295) within the mesopelagic zone...; material: water (ENVO:00002006), including particulate matter (ENVO:01000060) such as...... | reverse complement strand
AACGGTTATGCGATCTCGACCCCCTCCAGCGAGCAGTTTGCCGGTGACGGCATCGCCCCACGTGGACTCGGTTACGGCATGCACACGATCCGTGTCGACGGCAACGATATTTTGGCAGTGGTCGAAGCGACCCGCCAGGCGCGCAAGATTGCAGTGGAACAGAACGAACCGGTGTTGCTTGAGGCGATGAGTTACCGCTTGGCGGCACACTCCTCCTCCGATGATCCCTCGGGTTACCGGAGCAAAACCGAAGAAGCCAAGTGGCGCGACCTGGATCCGTTGTTGCGGATGAAAAACTGGCTGCTGCAGCAAGGCTGGTGGAGCGAAGAAGAAGATAAAGCGCTGTTTGAAGCCGATCGTCAGGCGGTAATGGCGGCGATGAAGAAAGCCGAGAAGGTGGGCCGGCCGCATATCGACGAGATGATCACCGATGTCTACGACACCCCACCGCCCCATCTGCAGCAGCAGCTGCGTGATCTCAAAGCGCATATCCGTCTTTATCCTGAGGTCTACCCCAAATCTGCCGCACAACTTGATGATGCACCTGAGGGGGTGAACCGTGGCTAAAATGAATCTGTTACAGGCGGTTAACAACGCCCTCGATATCGCCATGGCCGCCAACGAGCGGGTGGTCTGTTTTGGCGAAGACGTGGGTGTGTTTGGCGGTGTCTTTCGTGCCACCAGCCACCTGCAGGAAAAATATGGCCGGGCGCGCTGCTTTAACACCCCGCTGGTCGAGCAGGGAATTATCGGTTTTGCCAACGGTCTGGCGTCGCAGGGCTCGGTGGCTGTTGCCGAGATCCAGTTTGCCGATTATATCTTTCCCGCGTTTGACCAGATCGTTAACGAAGCGGCCAAATTTCGCTACCGCTCCGGTAACCTGTTTGATGTCGGTGGATTGACCATCAGGACCCCCTACGGCGGCGGTATTGCCGGGGGCCATTACCACTCCCAGTCGCCCGAAGCCTATTTTGCCCACACACCGGGTCTGAAGGTCGTGGTGCCACGTAACCCGCACCAGGCCAAAGGGCTGTTGCTGGCATCGATTCGTGATGCCAATCCGGTGATCTTCTTTGAGCCCAAGCGGATCTATCGTGCGTCGGTGGGTGAAGTTCCCGAAGAGGATTATGAACTGCCACTGGGCAAGGCCGAGGTTGTGCGCGAAGGCAGCGATATCACCCTGTTAGCCTGGGGCGCGCAGATGGAATATATCGAACTGGCGGCTGAATTGGCCGATAAGGACGGTATCTCCTGCGAACTGATCGACCTGCGTACCATTCTGCCTTGGGATGTTGATACCGTGGTGGCGTCGGTAAAGAAAACCGGCCGTCTGCTGATCAGCCATGAAGCGCCCATAACGGGTGGCTTTGCGGGAGAGATAGCAACGACCGTCCAGGAGCAGTGTTTCCTCCACCTCGAAGCGCCGATCGCACGCGTAGCAGGGCTAGATGTGCCTTACCCGCTAGCGCTGGAAAAGGAGTATATCCCGGACCAGTGGAAGATCTTTGAAGCGATTAAGACCAGCGTAAATTTTTAGGGGTGTGGGGCGATGATTAAAGATTTTATTCTGCCAGATATCGGCGAAGGGATAGTTGAGTGCGAGTTGGTCGAGTGGTTGATTGCCGAAGGCGATCGAATCGAAGAGGACCAGCCGGTAGCTGATGTGATGACCGACAAGGCGTTGGTGCAGATTCCGGCACCGCACGCGGGCCGAGTGACCAAGCTCTATTACCAGCAGGGCGATAGCGCCAAGGTACATTCACCGCTGTTTGCAGTCGACATGGATGAAGAGACGGACGGCGCAGTTGCTGCGCCTCAAGCTGCGACTCCAGCCGCTACTATACCGGCCACTACTCCATCGGTTAACTCTCCATCGGTTAACTCTCCATCTGTTGCTGCTCCATTAGCTACTGCGACAGCCGCCACGGTTGATTTTATTCTGCCGGATATCGGCGAAGGGATCATCGAGTGTGAAGTGGTCGAGTGGTTGGTGGCCGAAGGTGATCGGCTGGAGGAGGATCAGCCGGTGGTCGATGTGATGACCGACAAGGCGCTGGTGCAGATTCCCGCACCGCGTGCGGGTGTGGTGACCAAACTTTACTTTGCCCAGGGTGAGGTGGCCAAAGTCCATGGGCCGCTGTTCGCACTGCTACCTGATGATGCGGTAGCTGCCGTTCCTACAGCGCAGGCCAGCGCGGCTGCTGAGGTCTCTCAATCAGCGGCTCCTGCGCCATCCTCGTCGATAGCTCAACCTCTGGCTTCCCCATCTGGCAAGGCGCTGGCGAGCCCTGCGGTACGGCGTATTGCGCGCGAGTTTGAATTGGATATCAGCCAGGTTCCCGGTAGTGGCAAGAATGGCCGGGTGTTCAAAGAGGATATTCTGCGCTTTCAGCAACAGGGAGGGCAGCAACAGGCAGGACAGACCGCAGCGGTTGACGCTGTTATAGCCACCCCTGCAGTGGTTGCTAGTGCGGTGCCTGCGACGATCCGGGTCGAGAAAATTCGCGGTATCAAGGCGGCGATGGCGCGGCAGATGACTCTGTCTGCATCGACCATTCCTCACTTCACCTACGGTGACGAGGTCGATGTCACGGCGTTGTTGGCGCTGCGGGCGCAGCTAAAGATCAAGGCCGAGAAGCAGGGGATTCGACTGACGCTGATGCCCTTTATCATGAAGGCGCTGGCGCTGGCGGTGCAGGAGTTTCCGATTCTCAACAGTCAGGTTAATGCGGACTGCACCGAGATCCACTACCAGCCACACTGCAATATCGGCATGGCGGTGGATTCCAAAATGGGTCTGATGGTGCCCAATATCAAGAAGGTTGAAACCCTGAGCATTCTCCAGATTGCCCAAGAGGTCTCCCGCCTTGCCGAAGCGGCGCGTTCGGGCCGGGTCTCGCCTGCAGACCTGCAGGGGGGCACGATCAGTATCTCCAATATCGGCGCGCTGGGAGGCACCTACGCTTCGCCAGTGGTTAATCCGCCCGAGGTGGCGATTGTCGCGCTGGGCAAAACCCAGACCCTGCCGCGTTTCAACGCTCAGGGTGAGGTGGTGGCACGGTCGTTGATGAATATCAGCTGGTCCGGCGATCACCGGATCATCGACGGTGGCACCATCGCCCGCTTCAGCTTGCTGTGGCAGTCGTATCTGGAGGATCCCTCCGCGATGCTGCTCGATCTGTCTTAGCGGGCCGCTTGTCTAAGCGCTCAAGGCTAATCATCTACAAAGCTCAGCCATGGTGCTGCCGTCTATTTGTGGGTTGGGCTTTAGCCCGACAAAGGCCCCTGGTCGCACTGTCGGAATAAATTCCGACCCACAGGGATATGTGGGAAGTGCTGTTGTTGCAGGAGCCTTCAGCTGCCGACCCACAGATCCTACCTTTCGGAGCTTTCAGAGGCGCAAGGGGCTTGCTCCCCTTGTGTTTATTGGTTTAGATGACGGTTATGGATAAACCCAACCTGCAGCAGTTTTATATCCCCGAAGAGCAGTCGATCTATCTGCTCAGTCAGAATGATGCGCGCAAACTCAAGGACTGGTTCCGACTCTGCCAGGAGCAGCTGGAGCATCTCGGCTATCGCGATATCGAGATGATCGGTAAAGGCGCCTTTGGCTTTGTGTTTGGCGGTGTTGATCGTCAAGGGCGGCAGCTGGTATTCAAGTTTTCCCGTATCACTCTGCCGCAGCATGTGCAGGATCGCCTGGAAGAGGAGGCTTTTCTGCTCGCCCAGGTCGATCATCCCCGGGTACCCAAACTGATTGAGTTTCAGCGCATCGGGCGCCAGGCGATTATGGTGATGGAGCGGGTGCCCGGGCTGGACCTGGAAAAACTGTCGCTGCAGCGTGGCCCCTTGTCGCCCCGGCTGCTGGTGCATATAGCGGCGCAGCTGGCTGATATCCTGCGGGCTCTGCGCGGCGCGTCGGTGCGCGCCCAACGGCCGCTGGTGCACGGTGATATCAAGCCCTCGAATATCGTCTTTGATCCAACCACCGAGAATATAGGGCTGATCGATTGGGGCTCCTCGGTGTTTGCCCAGCTCGATGAAAATAATCAACACGTCAGCGTTAATGTGATGGAGTTGATGTCGGACGATCTCCAGCACAGCAACGCCCGTTTGGGGGATGTTTATTTTATCGGCGATGAACAGCTCAATGGCGGCCTTTCTACCCCCCGATTTGACGAGCAGGGGGCTGCGGGAACCCTCTATGCGCTTGCCTCGGGGCAGTCGAGTCGTTTCGGTCATCAGGCGATACCGCCAACCTCGCTCGGGTTGCCGCAGGAGCTGGCGCGGGTGCTGGAGCGTCTTCTCGATACAGATCCCAAGGTGCGACATCAAGCCGGCGATTATTGGCTGCGCAACATGGCATCAATCAATCGATTGATGCTGATCGATCTTCCTCAGGTTGCACTGCAACCCCTAGTTCCAGTGTGGGTGCAGCCGCAGACGCGGGTCATGGATTCGGTGGTGTACAGTTCACGGAAGGCGTTTTTGAAGGAGGAGGGGGTCGAGCATCATTATCTGGATATCGATGATGTCCAGTTCGATCGCTACTATAAGAATTTCCTTCAGGGGATGGGTGAAACTGAAAAAGCCTTTTTGGCAGCCGTGAGCCGTTTGGGTAAATTTCCGGTGGTGGGCGGGCTGGCGGTACGCTGGGAAGCCGAAGGTGTCTATATCGACTCCAGTCTTAATCTTTACAACAGCGCGCAGCGCGAAGCCTTTGTGGCGACCGTCAACAATCTGGTTAATTTGGCGCGCTCTGTATACCGCAAGGGGATCTTCAAGAGCTGCCTCTTTGACGCCCGCTGCACCCTGCATGTCGAGCGCGAAAACAGCGAGCAGGAATTTATCCCGGCGCCCGCGCAGCGTATCCCCTACGAAGTGGCGACGGTACCTGACCTTGAGGACAAGAGCCGGCTGCACTCCTATTTTGAAGATGGCCGCGATCCTGAAGAAAATCTTGAGTTGCCGGACTCAATTATTGCCAGCATCAAGCTGCTGAACCGGCTTCATCACACCGGATTGATCATCTTCGAGAGTATGGACCTGCATCTTAAAATCCACAGTCAGTTCAAGCTGCTCAACCCCGATCAGGAGGCCGAGTTTGCCGCTTGTTTGCAGCAGATTATGGCGGCGATACCCCAGATTCGGGGGCTGGGGGTAGCTGGCTTTATGAAGATGCCTTACAAAGACACCCGTTTCTTTAGCCACATCGACCGACAGCCCGAACGTTACTATCCGCGAAATCCTAAGCTGTTGCAGACAGGCCTGCCGGATGAGGGTCGGCGGATTTTGGGCTCAAACCACTCCGCTGAAACGCTTTAATTTAACAGTGCCGGATGAACCCGGCTTTGATCCTGCGTCTTTTTTTAGTGTGACTTTTTATGCGACGTTGTCTTTGGGTTGGAAAAAACTCATCCCACAGCGAGGGCGGGAGTTCGTAGCTTGGATCCAACTTTTCGGCATACCAAGACAGTACTACGATTGATCCAACCACGATCAGATAGAAGCCGTAAGCCAGCAGAATGATCAGTGCGTTACTCATCGTATCTCCACCCAAACCGGTAGGGGTTCTACTGACCGGTTAAAGATGGCTCCTCGGGTTAGGGTGTTAATATCACAGTTGATTAAATCAGCTGTATTTGTCAGTGAAGTAAGAACTAAGACATGGTTTCGATTAGATGCTGAATAGGCGCAGTAAGCATTGATCTTGATCAGCTATTTTTCCGCTAATAACAAAGTTGAGCAGGGTTTTCTCAAATTGAATCACAACAGGATAGCTCTGTTAATTGGTTGATAATGACCATTGCCAATCCTGATAGCCTCCGTGCTGGCCAGCGGCCTGGCTATGAGGTGGCGACGCCTTTAATTACCAGCTTCAACGAAGCGACCATCGCTTCGGCAGCTTTTGAGAGCGGGTAGCGTTTACGGGTATAGATGCCGACCGTGCGCCGGACTTCGGGCTCCAGCAGCGGCCGCCATTCGGCGCCCTGTTGTTCGATCTGGGGAATACAAAGCGCCGGTACCACGCTGATTCCCAGGCCACAGACCACCATCCGAATAATGGTTACCAGTTGGTGTGATTCAAACTCTATCTTCAGCTTGATGCCGTGCTCCGTCATCCTGTCCAGAATCAGCTGGCGGATCATCGAGGGCGGTTGCAGGGTCAGAAAGGGGGACTCGGCGATCATCGACCAGTTGAGTTGCTGATGCTGTAGTAAAGGATGCTCTGGCGGCAACACCGCAATAAAGGGATCCTCAAACAGCGGGGTAAACAGCAGCTCAGGATCGGTTTCTAGCTCAAAGGCTACGCCGAGCTCGACCCGTCCGCTGCGGACCATCTCGACAACCTCTTCAGCCACCACATCCTGTACCCGGATGTTGACGGCCGGGTAACGCTGCCGGTAGCGGGCCAATACGGCCGGGAGTTGATGGCTAGCAAAGGAGGGCATCGCGGCGACGCTGAGCTGGCCACGCTGCAGCGCAAAGAGTTCATGCAGGTCGTTAAAGGCACCGTCCCAATCGGCCAGCAGACGCTGAGCGACGGGTAGAAACTGCACCCCCTCAGGCGTCAGCGAGAGGATACGGGTGGAGCGGATCAGCAGGCTTCCCCCCACCGCCTCCTCCATGTTTTTAATCGCAATGCTCAGCGCTGGCTGGGATAGGTGGACCTGGGCACAGGCCTCGGTAAAACTGAGGGTCTGGGCGACAGCGATAAAAGCGCGAAGTTGCTTGATCGATACGTTCATAAATTTTTTAAATAAATTATTCGTATTTTTAAATTTGTTAAATCATAGCAGTTGTCCGATGCTAGGCATCTGATATTTTTAGCTTCAGCGCCTGAGTGGCTAAACACCTGCTAGGATGAATTGCCTGGCTAAGCCTTAACCCTAGGGTTAACCCCGCGTTAATTAACAAAAACAACAGGAGCACCGCGAATGTCCGGTTTTGACAAGGTGGTAAACAGTTACGAAGAGGCGATGGCAGGCCTCGAAGACGGCATGACCCTGATCGCAGGCGGCTTTGGTCTCTGCGGTATCCCTGAAAATCTTATCAATGAGATTAAGCGTAAAGGTACCAAGGGACTGACGGTCGTCTCCAACAATGCCGGTGTTGATGGCTTTGGTCTGGGTGTGCTGCTGGAAGATCAGCAGGTCAAGAAGATGGTCTCCTCCTATGTGGGCGAGAACAAACTGTTTATGGAGCAGTTGCTCGATGGACGGCTTGAAGTCGAATTGACCCCCCAGGGGACGTTGGCCGAGAAGATGCGTGCGGGTGGTGCCGGCATCCCTGCTTTTTACACCGCGACCGGTTACGGTACCGAAGTGGGTGAAGGCAAAGAGGTCAAGGAATACGACGGCCGGATGTATATTCTGGAAGAGTCGATCAAGGGTGATTTTGCCATCGTCAAAGCCTGGAAGGCTGATCGCTACGGCAACGCCATCTATCGCCATACCGCGATGAACTTCAACCCGATGGCCGCTACGGCTGGCAAGATCACCGTGATGGAAGTGGAAGAGATCGTCGAGCCGGGTGAGCTGGATCCGTCGCAGATCCACACCCCAGGTATCTATGTCGATCGGCTGATCGTAGGCACTTTTGAAAAACGTATTGAACAGCGTACCGTACGCACCGAAGGGGAGGGTTAAGCCATGGCTTTAACGCGTGAACAACTGGCCCGTCGGGTGGCTCGGGAACTGCAAGATGGCTTCTATGTGAATCTGGGAATTGGCATTCCGACCCTGGTGGCTAACTACGTCCCCAAAGGGATCGAGGTGATGCTGCAGTCGGAGAACGGGCTGCTGGGGATGGGTTCCTTCCCGACCGAAGAGACCGTCGATGCAGATATGATCAATGCCGGGAAGCAGACCGTGACCGCAGCAACGGGCGCGTCGATCTTCTCCTCGGCGGAGTCTTTCGCAATGATTCGTGGCGGCCATGTGGATCTGACTGTGCTGGGTGCCTTTGAGGTGGATGTTGAAGGTAATATCGCTTCTTACTTGATTCCCGGAAAACTGATCAAGGGGATGGGCGGCGCGATGGATCTGGTTGCCGGTGCCGACAATATTATCGTCACCATGACCCATGCCAGCAAAGATGGCGAGTCAAAGCTGCTGACCAAGTGCAGTCTGCCGCTGACGGGGGCTGGCTGTATCAAGAAGGTCGTCACCGACCTGGCCTTTATCGAAATTGCCGACGGCAAGTTTTGGCTTCGTGAAAGAGCGCCGGGGGTATCGGTTGAGGAGATTATTGCCAAGACCGCCGGTGAGTTAGTCGTGCCAGAGCATGTACCAGAGATGCAGTTCTAAGCTTAATTGCTTGATCGGTATATTTTGACAGGGGGCGTTGCAATCGAGTCGCGCCCCTTTGTTGCGACTACAAACAGTTAAATGGCTATATCAGCAGCCACTGCACCCGTTTCACGCCCCCGACAATAACTCCCAGACATAGGCCACAGGCTAGAATAGGTCTGGTCCCCTCCGCTCTCTCCTTAATTCCACCTATTCAGCGCTACCTTATCGAATCAGTAACACGGCACAAAGCTTACGCAAGTGGGTCTCATCAGCCAGCTCTGCCGAAGAGGTATTGAGTAGACTGCTGCCAAAGATATAGCTGTAAAAAAGATAAGCGCGAGCCTGCGCTTCATCGTCAGACGCCGTCAGCTGCTGATACAGGCTGGCTACTGAAGCTAGGCGTTGCTCATCCACCAGTGCGACCACAGCGGCAGCCTGGCTATCGCTACGTGCCCAGTCTCTTACGGCCAGTTCGATAGCATTGCCGCGAGGATTAGAACGATCGGTATACAGCCGCAACAGTTCAGCCAGTACCGCCGAGGCAGGTTGATCGCTCGCCACTTGGCGACGGATGGTCTGAATTCGCCCGTCACGCCAAAACTCTAAAATTTGGGTCAAAAGCTCAGGCCGGTTTTTAAAATGCCAGTAGAAACTACCTTTGGTGACGTTGAGTTTTTTTGCCAGCACCTCGACCTTGACGCTAGAAATACCACCCTCTGCCAGCGCCGACATCGCCTCTTGAACCCAGGCCTCGCGCTTGAGTTTTGAATTCATCCTTGCCTCTATAGATTCAGGGTTAATAGGTTGGCACAGCGGAGCGCCACCAGATTCATTGCTATCCCCAATCAACTTCGTGCTGATTCAGTGTCGACAATAATACGGGCAGGTTGCTGTATCTGCCAGCCATACCTTGGAGTATGGATGGTGGCGGCTGATTTGACTAGCCGTCGACACTCTCTGAGATAGTGCGCGGGCGAGCGAAAGGACAAGAGCGGTTGCACAGGCTACAACATCGCTCTTGCCGGACAGGTGTTTGGTCGTCTGTTAATTTAGAAAGACAATGATCGCCCTGCGCCGTCTGGGATAGCAAGGCTTTGATGTTGGCGCGCCATCGTTTGTAATCGGCTCAAGCTGTGTTCCGAAAACGGGCAGCTTCGCCCCGTCTGTAAGTCGACATGGACCATGATGATTTCATTGGTAGCGGCGAGGTAGCCCTCGGTGGCATTGAACATCTGATGGTAAATGCGTAATTTTTTAGCATCAAATTCGAGTAGCTGAGTGGTGCAGTTAATCTGGGTCCCCTCTTTTAGCTCTCGCTTGTAGGTAACATTCATATCCACGACAAACATCGACAAGCGAGTATCGCGGGTATATTCAGGACCAATACCGAGGTTGGCGTTAAATACATCGGTGGCCTGATCAAAGGCTAAAACATAATAAGCCACGTTCATGTGACCATTAAAATCGATCCAATCCGGTTGTACGCAGGATTGATAGCCACAAAAAGGGATACGAGCATCCATCGCTAGTCTCCATTGTTATTGTTATTAGGGTAAGTTTCAGTGTTAAGGATAGAGAATTGCAGAACCGGCGGCTAATGAATCTTACTTATCCAACTCAGGTTCTGCATTACTCATGCTGCAGTTGCAAAAGTTCCGCGCGCAGCACGCTGACCACATCTAGCACTCTACGGGCATTCACGGGTCCCAGTCGCAGCATCTGCTTATGCACCGGGGACAGTTGCTCCAATTCAGGATCGGCGAAGGTGTACATCACCGAGGGTTGCGCCAATGCCAGTGCGCGTGAAAAGACCGGACTCTGCTGCAGATGCTCAAGCGCCAGCAAGACCCGGTCATGGAATCGTTTACCTGGATAGCCCAGTTCCGCATACGCCTGCTGCATCTGGGGATAGTAGCGGCGGTAGAGATCAACCAGATCTTGGCTGTCGAGCGAACTCAGTAGTTCAACATAGGGGTTGTAACGGCTGTAGTTATAGCCATCCAGCCAGATCTGATCACCCTTTTCGGATGCCCGGAAACGGTCCTTTAAGGGTCGTAGCAGGCTGTGTTTACGCGGCACTCTGCCTTCAGCCATATTATCGATAGTGACGACCAGTTTGCGGATCATCTCCTCATCAATCAGCCAGCCGATGAGTTGCTGGGTTGGATCTAGTTGTGACAGTGCGGCACGGAACAGCGAGTCGCTGTTGTCTAGATCGGGCAGGGATTGAGCTGGGATTAATGCCAGCTTGATGGGCTGTTTGTTTACTACAGGTTCAGGGCGCAATGCGGTAGCTGCTGAAGGCTTTGAACCTGCTAACGAGGATACCACGGCGGCCAGCTGAGTCAGATCAGGGCTGGGCGGCAGTGCAGGTGTAGCGGAATCTGTCGTTGTTTGAGCAGAGGCTGGCGTCTTCTGCTGTGAGGGGGAGATTGAATCAAGTAAGTTTTCTCCGAGTAGTAGATAACCCACACCCGACACCAGCAGCAGTGCACCGATAATCAGTAGCAGTTTGATCAGCGCGATCCCGCGAGTAGTTTGTTGATCAAGCCGTGGCATAAAAATCCTTTCATTGATTATGGACTTAGCATAGCTGAGTTATTATGACTACTGCTGCTGAGTTCAGTTCAACTTGGTTTGGTGCTTTGTATAATTGTTAAGTTATTGATAGCAAGGATTATCTTGAGCACTTAGAGGGCAAAAATATAAACCCCTGCAACAGGGCAGGGGTTTATGAGGGCTTATGGCGGTTAAGAGGGCTCTGCCTCGATTAATGCCTCGTCCTCTATTACGGGTGGTTTGGGTGTGCCTTTTTTATGGGTATTTTTTTCTTTAATCTTGGCCAGTTGTCGATCGATTTTATCGCTTAACGCATCGATGGCAACATAAAGGTTCTCGCCGGATGCTTTGGCAAACAGATCCTTGCCTTTGATATGCAAGGTGGCCTCTACTTCATCTTGGTGTTCAGACGGCTCAATGATCACCAGTGCGGTGCTGATTTCGCCAAATCGATCCTGGCTGGCTTCCAGCCAGGCTTCGATCTTGGCCTGGATTGCGGGAGATACTTTACCTTGACGGTTATTGATCTTGATATTCATCGCGATTCCTTACTGCAGATTGTTGCAGGATTAGGGTTAGACACCATCAGTTATACGCCAATCAGTGACGTTTATAACTATACAACAGAGTCTTTAGATATCTATCCCTGATTTGGATCAAAAATGAAAGTATAGGTCGATATAGGTTGCGCTCGAGTATTCCACAACTCACTACAGGTCAAGATTTTTTTTGTACGAAAATCCACCGTTATTGGCTCGGCGAGTGATACAAAATCGCTGAGTACAGCTTTAATAATAAACAGTGTTCGAACTAAAATAGGGTAATTGGAAATTTTGAAGTTGGCGGGCCTGGGAGTCAGGTTGCTGAGTCGCTCCTATCGCTGCTAACTAAAATCAGAGGGGCTATTTGATGGGATTGTTCGAACGCTATTTATCGGTCTGGGTCGGTCTGGGGATTCTTATCGGCGTATCGATCGGTAACACCTTTCCCAGCCTCTTTGCGCTGGTAGCCAAGCTGGAATACGCACACGTCAATTTGGTCGTGGCGCTGCTTATCTGGGTGATGATCTACCCGATGATGATTCAGATCGATTTTACTGCGATAAAGAATGTCGGAAAACGTCCCAAGGGTTTGGTGCTGACGCTCGTTATTAACTGGCTGATAAAGCCATTTACGATGGCAGGGCTTGCTTGGATTTTTTTTAGGGTCTTTTTTGCTGACTGGGTAGATCCACAGTCCGCCAGCGAATACATAGCCGGTATGATTCTTCTTGGCGTCGCACCCTGTACTGCAATGGTGTTTGTCTGGAGTCAGCTAACTAAAGGTGATCCCAGCTACACCCTGGTTCAAGTGTCGGTAAACGATATAATTATGGTGTTCGCCTTTGCACCCATAGCCGCCTTTCTGTTGGGAATCAGTGATGTGCAAGTGCCCTGGGAAACCCTGTTGCTCTCGACTGGGCTGTATGTAGTACTGCCGCTGATTGCGGGCATCCTGACCCGGCACCGGTTACTAAAACGCGCCGGTGAAGCTGGCCTTAAGGATTTTGTGGATACGCTAAAACCCTGGTCGGTCATCGGCTTGTTGGCAACGGTGGTGTTATTGTTTGGCTTTCAAGCCGAAACTATCTTGACCCAGCCCCAGACCATCCTGCTGATTGCGATACCTTTACTGATTCAGACCTACGGTATTTTTGCTATCGCCTATTACTGGGCCAAAGCCTGGCGACTGCCGCATAATATAGCTGCCCCCGCATGTCTGATCGGGACGTCTAATTTCTTCGAGTTAGCGGTAGCAGTAGCCATCTCTCTGTTTGGGCTCCACTCGGGAGCCGCGCTGGCGACGGTTGTGGGTGTCTTGGTTGAGGTGCCGGTGATGCTATCGCTAGTTGCCTTGGTTAATCGTACTCAGCATTGGTTTGAGCCCGAAGAGGCGGTAAAGATGTAGTCGTCATTACCGGCTATATGAGGTGCATATAGATTGAGTTTTAGCTATCCAGGGGGCACAGGGCCAGCATTACCACCTCTGAGGTTTCATCGGATCACGAATATCCGTTCTGGGCGTACCCATTACCGCGGTAGCGGGTTAGTCCTCTGGCCCCAATGCGGACCCTTGATAGGTAACCGTTTATGACAATTGTTAAGACTAACCGGTCATCAAGCTGCTGATCTCGACTGCCTGATTTTATGGCCGCTTATACAGTCTATTGAGGGTGCCGGAGAAAAGTGGCTCGTTATGCCGAGTCCGCAGGCGCGTTTTTGCACTGGAATCTTGTGTAATAATGCAGCACTATCAAACTCTTAAGGTAAAGTGGAATGGAGATACCGTGCCATCCACTCAAGATATATGCGCTGGCTCGTTTTCATCGGAGGAGAATGGCAGGTGGTTTCAAATTATTATGCATATTCAACCGCTTACTCTGCTCTTATTCATGGTGTGAATACGACAAAACGAGCCGGCTTAGTATTAAAATGTTACACGTGATTGGAGAATGACTTGAGTATATGGGATCTCGATAAGCTTCTGTTGTTCATTGCCTTTGTAATTCCCGGCTTTATTTCGATAAAGGTTTACGAACTCATCGTCCCTTCGGTCACTAGGGATTCGTCTAAGCAGTTAATTGATGCCGTTGCATACAGTTGCATCAATTATGCTCTGTTGATCTGGCCAATTCTTGAGATTGAAGCCAGTTCAATACGTCTGAGTCATCCTACCGCCTACAAGCTCTTCTACCTCCTAGTTTTATTCGTTTTTCCCGTGGTTTGGGTTGCCCTTTGGCGCTGGGCGCGTGGTTTAGAAGTGATACAACGAAATCTCCCTCACCCCACTGGTAAGCCTTGGGACTACGTTTTTTCCCAAAGGCAGTGGTATTGGATTATCGTGACGCTCAAGGATGGTAAAAAGGTAGCTGGAAAGTACGGTCGGAACTCTTTCTCGTCTAGTAGTCCCGCACCGGAGCAAATATATTTAGAGGAAACATGGGTAATTAATGACGACGGGGGTTTTGAAAGGCCAAGAGCCAGCACGGCTGGTACGATCATACTTGCTGATCAGATAGCAACACTGGAACTGTTTCAATACTCAGAGTAGGAGAACAATCATGTCTGGAAAAAAGCCATTTAATGGCGGTTATCGGCCGGAAACCCACGGGTACAAACCAGCCCAGCAGCCTCGCCCTATGGACATGCCAGAACAAGGGAAGCCCGGCGCAGGATACCAACCCACGACCTCGCAGGGTGATCAACCTGGCAACCCTCCGAAGAAGCCTTAAAGCGTGTAACAAGTGGCTGTTGTCGGACGCACCTACGCTGGCGCTCCGGTGCGCCGCAAAGCCATGG
>TARA_R110002167_G_scaffold35735_2_pt1 | contig 14199 bp, 10 predicted proteins | sample TARA_R110002167 | Tara Oceans TARA_R110002167 (sample SAMEA4398238) | marine metagenome | biome: Polar Biome; feature: [MES] marine water layer (ENVO:01000295) within the mesopelagic zone...; material: water (ENVO:00002006), including particulate matter (ENVO:01000060) such as...... | reverse complement strand
CAAAGCAATTCAGATGAAATTGACTTAGGGCAATTATTTCAGTTAATTGGAAGGGGCTTTAACGGTATTTTTCGTTGGATTTTAAGAGTATATCTATATCTTAAAAAGAACATGCCTTTACTTATTGGTCTTATCGTTGTTGGACTTGCGGTTGGTTATGGGTTAAATAAAATTATATCTAAGAAATTTAAAACTGAGGTCATTGTTAAACCTCAAATTGAAAGTAAAAACTATTTATATGATGTTGTTAATGAGATTCAATCAAATATAGGATCTAGAGACACTTTGTTTTTTAAGTCCATAGGGCTAGAAAATATAGATTTTAGTGGTTTAAATATTGAAATATCTAGAGTGGCAGAAGTAGGAAATTCTGAAAGTGATATTCAATATTTAGAATTGCTTCAAAGCTTTGAGAATACTGATGCAATCGCAGATATTGTTAGGGCTGAATTACAGAATAAAAGTTCCTTTAATCATAGGATTACATTTTACTATAAAGACCCAACTGTCGGAAAAATATTTGCAGAAAAAGTATTGAACTACATAAATACTAATACGTATTTCAATGGTCTTTTAGAAGTGTATAGGAGCAATGCAACAGCTAGAATAAAGGAAAATGAAAAATTATTGGCTCAAGTAGATGAGATAATAGCTAATTATACAAATGGTTTGGCATCTAAAGCTAATAGTAGTTCAAACGATAAGATTATTTTGGATAATCAGGAACAAGTAAATATTGCAGATATATTTGAATATAAAACAGGTTTAATTAGAGATATTGAGGCTAAGAAGTTAGAATTAAAAGAGCGAATAAACCCTGTGAGCATCATTAATTTAGGGCAAACCCAAGTAGAACGTAAATCTTTTTTCGGAAAAAGTATTGTTGTAATTCCAATAATATTTATCGTTGTATTTTTTATATTATCTGTACTTGTTTATTTCAATAGAAAGGCAAAAGAACTACTGTAATTAGCGAAGTGAGATTAATATAGTATTTCGCGTTTAAGACTAGGAAATAATAAAAGTGAAGATTTTAAAAACTAAATTAAAAGGTTGTTTTGTTATAGAACCCGTTATTTTTATAGATGAAAGAGGGTGTTTTTTTGAGACATTTCAAAAAGAAAGATTTGAAAAAGCTATTGGAGAGAATATAAATTTTGTTCAGACTAATCAATCGTATTCTGTAAAAGGGACTTTAAGAGGACTTCATTTTCAAGTAGGAGATTATGCTCAAGCAAAATTAATTACTGTACCTAAGGGTAAAATATTGGATGTAGTGGTTGATATTAGAAAAGACAGTCCTACATATGGTCATCATTTTATGATTGAATTATCAGAAAGTAATCATAAATCACTTTTTGTACCAAGAGGTATGGCTCATGGTTTTTTAGCTTTGGAAGAAACAATTTTTACTTACCAGTGCGATAATTATTATAATAAAGAATCAGAGAGTGGTATACTATACAGCGATTCTGATTTGGCAATAGACTGGGAATATGATTCTGATAATTTAATTGTTTCAGAAAAGGACAAATTGCTGCCAAACTTTAATTCTATAATTTCATGAAAAAAATATTGGTGACTGGAGCTTTTGGTCAATTAGGGTTGAGTATTCAAGATATTCATGCACAGTATCCTAATCTGACGTTTAATTTTTTTAATTCAAATCAATTAGATGTTACTGATAGTCAAAGAATTAAGGATGTTTTTGAACACTATAAGTTTGATTACTGTATTAATTGTGCCGCGTATACAAATGTGGAACAGGCAGAGAAAACTCCTAAAATTGCTTATCAAGTAAATGGTGATGGTGTAGAGAATTTGGCTAAATCTTGTAAAGAGAATAATGTAAACCTTATACATATTTCTACTGATTATGTTTTTGATGGTGAGAAAAAGGAACCTTATACTTTAGAGGATACTCCAAAGCCCATTAATGAATATGGCAAGTCTAAACTTTTAGGAGAGAATCATATTAAAAATCTTTTAAATAATTATTTTATTATACGTACGTCTTGGTTATACAGCAAGTCCCACGGAAAAAATTTTTATAAAACAATATTAGAAAAAGCGAAAAAAGGAGGCACTTTAAATATAACTGATCAGCAAATAGGTTGTCCTACAAACACGCTAAATTTGGCTTTGTTTATTTTAAATAATTTGATAGAGAAAAAAGCAAATTTTGGCATTATACATTTTACTGATGATATAGTAATGACATGGTATCAATTTGCTGAAAAAATTATTACTGAAAACAAATTAGAAGACAGGGTTACTCTTCTAAAAGCGGAGAATTATCTTACTTTTGCTAAAAGACCTAAAAATAGTGTACTTATATAATAAACAATCATAGATGAAAAAAAAGAACTTGGTAATTTTTGGAACTAGACCTGAAGCTATAAAAATGGCTCCTTTGGTTAAAGAGTTTCAAAAGAATAATGATTTTTTTGAAACTAGAGTTTGTATTACCGCACAACATCGAGAAATGTTGGATCAAGTTTTATTCTTTTTTGAAATTACTCCAGATTATGATATGGATTTAATGAAACCCAATCAGAATTTATATACACTAACTTCTGATATTATTACAGGTCTAAAACCTATCATAGAAGATTTTGAACCAGATTATGTGTACGTTCATGGTGATACCACTACAACTATGGCTTCAAGCATCGCTGCGTTTTACTCTGGTGCCAAAGTCTGTCATGTAGAAGCAGGTCTGCGTACATTTAATATGCAATCTCCTTTTCCTGAGGAAATGAATAGGAGTGTTACTGGGGTGATTTCTAATATTCACTTCTCACCGACGGAAACTTCAAAAAACAATCTAATTAAAGAGAATAAGCCTGAAGATTCTATATTAATAACGGGAAATACTGTTATTGATGCATTACAATATAGTGTTGATAAGGTAAACAGTGTTGGTTTTGATGATAATGAAATTACGAAGCTAAAAGAAATTATAAGCACTGATAAAAAATTAATACTTGTAACTGGACATAGAAGAGAAAATCACGGACAAGGATTTATAAATATTTGCGAGGCTTTAAAAGATATTGCAATCAGTAATCCTGAAACTCAGATTATTTATCCAGTACATTTAAATCCAAATGTTCAAAAACCTGTGTATAAACTATTGGGTGAGATTGAAAATATAAATTTAATAGCACCCCTTTCATACCCGGCATTTGTTTGGTTAATGAATCAATCTTATTTAATAATAACTGACAGTGGTGGTGTTCAAGAAGAGGCGCCTAGTTTAGGAAAACCAGTTTTGGTAATGCGTAATACTACTGAAAGACCTGAGGCAGTTGATTCAGGTACTGTAATTTTGGTAGGTACGGACAAGAATAGAATAGTTGAGGAAACTAATAAACTTTTAAATAATCAATCTGCATATGATGGCATGAGCAAACTTCATAATCCTTACGGAGATGGGAAAGCTTGTAAAAGAATTGTAGAATATATTCAAAATATTAAGAATGAAGAATAAACCTAGTGTTGTAATGATTGGTTTAGGTTATATAGGCCTTCCAACTGCTGCCTTAATAGCCCAAAATAAAGTATATGTTCATGGCGTTGATATTAACCCAAGCGTTGTAGATACGATTAATGCAGGGAAGATTCATATTATAGAACCTGAGTTAGATAATGCTGTTGCGGAAGCTGTTGCAGAAGGGTATTTAAGAGCAAGTACATCTCCAGTAGATGCAGATACTTATTTAATAGTTGTACCAACACCTTTTAAAGGAAAAAATGAACCAGACATTTCATTTGTTGAAGCTGCAACACAAGCAATTATTCCATTATTGAAGGAAGATGATTTATATATAATTGAATCTACGTCTCCTATTGGTACAACAGAGAAAATGATGGAACTAATTTACACTAGTCGTCCAGAATTAAAAGACAAGCTGAATATTGCATATTGCCCTGAACGTGTACTTCCTGGTAATGTCATGTATGAGTTAGTTCATAATGATAGGGTAATTGGCGGTATTGATGAGAAATCAACTAATAAAGCTTTAAAGTTTTATAAGCAATTTATTAAAGGTGATTTACATAAAACAAATGCCAGAACTGCAGAAATGTGCAAATTGGTAGAAAACTCCTCTAGAGACGTTCAAATTGCTTTTGCGAATGAACTATCTCTTATATGTGATAAAGCCGATATTAATGTTTGGGAGCTGATAGAATTAGCTAATAAGCACCCTAGAGTAAACATATTACAACCTGGTTGTGGTGTTGGTGGGCATTGTATAGCTGTTGACCCATATTTTATTGTTGCAGACTACCCTATGGAGTCTAAAATAATTGGTACAGCAAGAGAAATTAATAACTATAAATCTTTTTGGTGTGCTGAAAAAGTGCAAACAGCAAAGCTAAAGTTTGAGCTTGAGCATGGAAGAAAGCCTAGTATTGCTATTATGGGATTAGCTTTTAAACCTAACATTGATGATTTAAGAGAATCACCTGCTAAATATATTGCTCAAAAAGTATTACAAAATGCTAATAACGAACAATATTACATTGTGGAGCCAAATATAGAATCGCATACAGTGTTTAAATTAACCGATTATCAAGAAGCTGCTGAAAATGCAGATATTATTGTTTATTTGGTTGCACATAAAGAATTTAAAGATTTGCAATTATCAGAAGATAAAGTTGTCTTAGATTTTTGTGGAATTATTAAGTAAATAATAATAATCATATATTAGATATAGTTTAATGTTATTTAACTCAATAGATTTTTTAATATTTTTTCCATTAGTTTTTTTATTCTATTGGGTATTTGCAAAAAACCTTACACTTAGAAATGTTTTCATTTTAGTTGCCAGCTATTTATTTTATGGTTGGTGGGATTGGCGATTTTTATTTTTAATAGCCATTAGTTCTTTTGTGGACTATTATATAGGAAAAAGGTTAGGCAAAGAAAATGATGATAAAAAAAGGAAACTACTTTTATCTTTAAGCTTATTAGTAAACTTAGGCTTTTTAATGTATTTTAAATATGCCAACTTTTTTATAGAATCGTTCGCAGAATCGTTTACATTTTTTGGGAGTAATTTAGAAGTATCTACTTTAAATATTATATTACCAGTGGGTATTAGCTTTTATACCTTTCAGACCTTAAGTTATACTATAGATATATATAGGCGAAGTTTGAAGCCAACAAATGATATTATATCATTTTTTGCATTTGTAGCCTTTTTTCCTCAGTTAGTTGCAGGTCCTATTGAAAGGGCATCTCATTTATTACCACAATTCTATGTTGCCTATAAGTTTGATTATAAACAAGTAAGATCAGGTTTTCAGTTAATGCTCTGGGGTTTTTTTAAAAAAGTGGTTATAGCGGACCGTTTAGCAATTTTAGTTAATGAGGTTTACAATAATCCCGAGGCATATTCAGGTTCAGATTTTGTAATAGCAACATTATTTTTCACTTTTCAGATTTATTGCGATTTTTCAGGTTATTCTGATATTGCAATCGGTTTGGCAAGATCTATGGGTTTTGATTTAATGAAAAATTTTGATAGTCCTTATTTTTCAAAATCAATAACAGAATTTTGGAGAAGATGGCATATATCGCTGTCAACATGGTTTAGAGATTATGTGTATATACCCCTAGGAGGAAGTAAAAAAGGAAAATATAGAACTTATTATAATTTATTTTTAGTGTTTGTGATAAGCGGTTTATGGCATGGTGCAGCTATGACATTTGTTATTTGGGGCGCTATACACGGAACAATAATAGTATTGGAGAAAGCCACACAAAAGTTTAGAGAGAAAGTTTTTATAAAAACGCATTTTAAAAAAGATGAAGTTTTTAGTGGTTTAGTTTCAGGTTTGATTACTTTTTCAATTGTTGCTTTTGCATGGATATTTTTTAGGGCGAATAGCTTTGTTGATGCACAATATATAATTTTAAGTATGTTTAGTTCTCAAAGCGGACATAGCTTGTACGAATTGGGTTTGTCAGAGTTTAACGTTAACCTTTCCATTATTTTAATAGTTATATTACTATTGTTGGAATACTTAAACAAGTTTGTTAATCTAAAAGTCTATTTAAACAATAGAAATGTGATTTTAAGATGGGGTTTTTATTTTATTCTTTTATTTACTATTCTACTATATGGTGTTTATGGAGGCGATAGTCCTGAATTTTTATATTTTCAATTTTAAAAAACATGAAAAATTTTATTCTTAAGAGTTTTCTATTCATGTCACTCGTATTTATAGCACTTAATTACCTAAGCGAATTCTCTACGCCTTCTAATCATTACATGAACACTATTAATGAATATAATTCATTAATAAATGAGGATAAAGAAATAGATGTTGCAATTTACGGCAGTTCACATTCGTATTGTAGTTACAACCCCCGTGTTATAGATTCTATTACAAAAACAAGAAGTTATAATTTTGGTAATGATGCTCAAAGATTGGTAGTCAGCAATTTTATAATGAAAGAAACTTTAAAAAAAATTTCACCAAAGCTTGTTGTGTTGGATGTTTACATACCGTCCATAAAGAATCCAGAAGGGGTGAAAGCTTTTGGGTTTCAAAAAAGCAGCTACTATTACTTTCAGAATTTTTCTTCAAATAAAATAAGCTCGGTTTTTGAAGTGTTTCCTCTTGAAGAAGCCCCTGAAGTTTTATTTCCAGTTTTCAGAAAAAAGGATCTTGTTTCAAACTTTAACTTTAACAGAAAAAATAACTATTTCTATTCCAAAAACGCTAATGCAAAGGAATATAGAGGGTTTGTTGGATTTGATTTAGAAATGAAGCCGATGAAACCTCAAAGTCAAGAAAAATTACTTAGCTTAATTAACAAAAATAAAACTCTTTATGATGGTTTTACACAAGAAGAGGAAGAAAGCATTATTTCGTTTATAGAAAAAGTTAAAAATAAAGGATCAAACTTATTAATTGTGGTTGCACCATATTACGCAGCATTTTCTGGAGAAAAGCATGCTCATTTTCACAATTATATGAAAACGATATCCGATAAGTATAAAATTGACTTTTTAGATTTTAATTTAGTTTGGAATGAAATAGGTCTTGATTATAAGGATTTTAAGGATAAAGGCCATTTAGGAAGCAAAGGTGCAAAAAAGGTAAGCAAGTATTTGGCAAACTATATAAATACAAATTACGTATTACCATCAAGAGAAAATGAAGTAGCATGGGTTGAAGAGCAACCCAAGACTTTAAAATCGTTTATAACAGAAACTTTTCCCAAAACATCTTTAGAAGTAAATAAAAAACTCAATGATAAAGTTTATATAGAGTCTATTGATTTTTTTAAAGAAGGTAGTATTTCAAAAAGTTTAATTATAAAACTAAAGAATAAGACGTCTGATTCAGTTCTTAGTAAATATAGACTTGGCTTTCATACTTATGTAAATGACAAAGATTTAAATAATTTAACAAGTTATTCCAAATCAAAAAAACGTAATGCTGATGCTTGGGATTTTATACCTAAAATCACAGAAATTAACGGTACTCAATATATTATTAAAGAAATTAATACTCCAATAAATTCTTTTCCCAAAATAAAGCTATTTCTATATGATAGTAAGGGTTACAAAGGTGTGATTGGGAAAAATATTGAAGTAGAGGATATAAGAATAAAATGAGTTAATAACTATAAATAGCAACCAAGGTAGTATTTAATCTATTTGTATATTATACTCTAGTTTTTAAGTTATAGTTTTTGATTTGTTGACTTATATAAAAAATTTAAAATTTAAAGGAAATTGAAAATTTCCCATATTTATAAGGTTCTGTCGAATAAGGAGTAAGCTGTGTAAATATATAAAGGACTTTAATTAAAACTGTTCTTTATATCTCTCTAAATTCAAAATTCTATGAACTTGGTTTGGGTTTTCTGTTTTAATAATTATGAGAATATTTAACACAAAAATCGTTTTGTTTTTTTTTATAATTGCCGTGACGATTATTTATTTAAATAAATTTTCCTTACCCAATAATAGCTATCATAATACCGTTTCTGATTTCAATGAGATTATTGATGATAATAAGGATTTAGATGTAGCTATATACGGGAGTTCACATGCCTACTGTAGTTATAACCCAAGAGTAATTGATAGTATTACTCAAACTAGAAGTTTTAATTTTGGAAATGGGGGTCAACACCTTATAGTAAGTAGTTATGTTTTTGATGAAACCTTTAAAAAAACACATCCAAAACTAGTCGTTTTAGATGTGTTTTCACCATTTCTTAGTCGTCCCAAAAGAGAAATGTATTTGTCATTACAAAAGTATAGCTATTATTATTATGATTTTTCAATTAATAAAGTTCAATCTGTATTTAATGTTTTTCCTTCTTATGATTTTATAGATGTAGTATTACCAATCTTTGATAGGAAAGATTTTAAATATAATTTTAATTTCATTAAAAACCCTCGTTATAAATTCTCGCAAGCAGCACATGCCAATTCATACAGGGGTTATGTTGGCTTTGATATTACTACAGACAAAAAAATAGAGGGAACTAAAAGTGATATTTGGAATTTAAATAAACGAGTTGCCAATTCTAAATTTAGAGATAAGGAATTTACTTCGGACGTACAATTAGATTTGCTTAATTTTATAAAGAAAGCACATAACAATGGAGCAAAAGTATTATTTGTGATTGCACCCTATTTCGATGCATTTAATGATAGCGATGAGTATGGTATTTTTTATAATTCTATCAAGAAAATTTCAGCTGCAAACGATGTGAAGTTATTGGATTTTAATTTGAAATGGAGAGAACTTGATTTGAGGTTAACTGATTTTAAAGATGAAAACCACTTAAACCTAAATGGAGGTACAAAGGTCAGTCAGTATTTAGGAGAATATATTAATAAGAATTACAATTTACCTTCAAGGGAAAATGAAGAAGCTTGGTTAGAAGAACAACCACTAAATTTGATAGATTTTATAAGTAATAGTTATGAAAAACATAAAAGAAAACTAGACTTCCAAATTGCAAAAGATCTAAAATTTGAATCCTTAACTATTGTCAATGTAAATACATCAAAAAAAATGATAATTAAGTTAAGTGATCAGGTTAACGATTCTATCATTAGAAAATACAAATTAGGTTTCCATACCTTTGTTTCAGAAGATGATAAAGAAAATTTAATGAGCTACTCCATAAAGAAAGGAAGGCTTTATGATGCATGGGACTTTGATCCAGAAATAATTGAAATTAATAACGCTAAGTATATTGTAAAATCAATAAAAACACCTGTCACTTCATTTCCAAAGATTCAATTATTTTTATATGATAGGTCGGGTTACAAAGGGTTGATTGGAAATAAATTGGTAATTGACAGTGTAGAAATAAAATAAATATGAATGTATTAATAACAGGTGGTGCAGGTTTTATAGGGTCACATGTGATAAGACAGTTTGTTAAAAAGTACCCTGATTATATGATATTCAATTTAGATGCATTGACTTACGCGGGTAATTTAGAAAACCTAAAGGATATTGAAAACGCCCCTAATTATACGTTTATAAAAGCAGATATAACAGAGGAAAAGTTTATAAATGATTTGTTTTCGACATATAAGTTTGATAGTGTTATTCATTTGGCTGCCGAAAGTCATGTAGATCGCTCTATTAAAGATCCTTTGGCATTTGCCAAAACTAATATTTTAGGAACAATGGTATTGCTCAATGCTTTTAAAAATTTATGGCAAGATAGCTGGTCAGGAAAACGGTTTTATCACGTCAGCACAGACGAAGTATATGGTAGCCTTGGTAAGAGCGGTTTGTTTACAGAAAGCACCTCATATGACCCCAATTCCCCATATTCAGCGTCAAAAGCAAGCTCTGATCATTTCGTTCGTGCTTATGGAGAAACATATGGAATGCCGTATGTTATCAGTAACTGCTCTAACAACTACGGACCAAATCATTTTCCTGAAAAATTAATTCCCTTATTTATCAACAATATCATTAATAATAAAGCACTACCGGTTTACGGAGATGGATTATTTACAAGAGATTGGTTATATGTAAAAGATCATGCTGTTGCAATAGACTTGGCATTTCACGAAGGAGAGAATAGCGAAACGTATAATATCGGGGGGTTTAATGAATGGACGAATATTGATTTGGTAAAGCTCTTATGTGGTTTAATGGACGATAAATTACAAAGACCTGCAGGAACATCAGAAAAGTTAATTACATACGTTAAAGATCGCCCAGGGCATGATTTGCGTTATGCGATTGATGCCTCAAAAATTAATAAAGAACTTGGGTGGTCACCATCAGTGACTTTTGAAGAAGGTTTAGAAAAGACAATTGATTGGTATTTAGAAAATAAATTATGGTTAGCTAATGTAACTTCTGGCAATTACCAAGAGTATTATAAAGGTCAGTACAACTAATAAAATTTAAAAATGAAAGGAATAATATTAGCAGGAGGCTCAGGAACGCGGTTACATCCATTGACACAAGTGGTATCAAAACAACTATTACCTGTTTATGATAAGCCCATGATTTATTACCCTTTATCCGTATTAATGCTAGCAGGGATTAAAGAGATTTTAATAATTTCAACTCCACACGATTTACCTAATTTTATACGGTTATTTGGAGACGGTTCTCAATTAGGAATAGAGATTTCGTATGCAGAACAACCATCACCAGATGGTTTAGCTCAGGCGTTTATTATTGGAGAAGAGTTTATTGGAGATGATGACGTAAGCCTTGTGCTTGGAGATAATATTTTTTACGGAGCAGGACTACAAAAAGTGTTATTTGCTGCCGTCAAGGAGGTTAAAGTGACCAGAAAAGCGGTGATATTTGGTAATTATGTTAATGATCCGGAACGTTACGGTGTAGCTGAATTTGATGATGATAATAATGTTTTAAGTATTGAAGAAAAACCTTTAAAACCAAAATCTAATTTTGCAGTGGTTGGTTTGTATTTTTTTCCAAATAATGTAATCAACGTAGCTAAAAAGGTTAAACCTTCCCATAGAGGGGAATTGGAAATCACCTCAGTAAATCAAGCTTATTTAGAACAAGAGAATTTAAAATTACAAATTCTTAGTAGGGGTTTTGCTTGGTTAGACACAGGTACACATGAAGCCCTTACAGAAGCTACGGAGTTTGTTAAGGCAGTAGAAAAACGAACAGGTCTAAAAATTGGTTGCATAGAAGAGATAGCATTTAGAATGAAATACATATCTAAAGACCAACTATTAACCGTTGCAGAAACCTATACAAAAAGTGGGTATGGTGCATATCTTAAACAGCTTGTTTCTTTTTAAAATTATACTCCCAAAATGAAAAGAATCATAACCAGACTTTACGATAAAAAGATTGACGCTTCGGGCTTAGCTATATTCAGGCTATGCTTTTCATTAGTAATGTTATGCGAAGTTATTCAATTGTATTATTTCAGACATTTAATTTATGATAAAGTACCATATATAGAACTATCTGAAATTGATTATACAGTTCCATTGTTATTATGGATGGCATCTATTGTTTTTATAGCAATTGGTCTATTTACTCGAGTCGCAAGTATTGTCAACTATATATTTTGTTTGGTGTTTATTGCAACTATCAATTCTTATGAATATCATATGTTTTATGTGTATATGGGAGTTAGTTTCTTGTTTTTATTCACATCCATAGAAAAAGTGTTTTCATTTGATAGATTAGGGTTAATACTAAAACATTCAAATACCAGGGTTACATATAAACCATCAAGAAAAACATCTGTCTTAAATTATTATGCCTATGTACTTTGCGGTATAGCCTTTGTTTATTTTGATTCAATTTTTTACAAGACTGCCTCTTATAATTGGTTAAACGGAATGGGAATGTGGCTTCCATCATCTTTACCACAAATAACTCACTTAGATAGTCAATCGTTTTTATTAAACAGTAAGTGGTTATCCTTGTTTTTAGGTTATGTTACATTCGTATTTGAAGCTGTTTTTTTGTTTACTTTTTTTAGAAAGAAATGGAGACTCCCACTTTTTATTGTTGGTGTAGGTTTACATATTGGAATATTAATTGAATTTCCTTTGCCATGGTTTGGTTTAGGCGTCTCCGCATTGTATTTATTAATGGTTCCTGTTTCGTTTTGGAGAAAAATCAGAGAAAAATTAAGTTTCAAATCAGCACGATTAATTTTTTATTACGATGAAGAATGTCCCTTATGTAATAGAACTAAAATAATCATTAATTATTTAGATTTCTTTAATGCAATAGAATTTAAGGGTGTTCAAACATATGGGTTTAACAATCCATTATTTAAAGACATTAATCAAGAAGATTTATTAGACAATATTTATTCAATATCGAATAACGGTACTATTTATTCTGGAATAGATACGTATAAAGTTGCCTTTAAGAAAATTCCATTTTTGTTTTCACTAGGAATTTTACTTAGTATTCCAGGGATTTATCATATAGGTAAATGGATTTACACAAAAGTTGCAGATAATAGATATGTAGAGCGGTGCACAGAGGAAAATTGTGGGTTTATACCAGCAACTTTTCCAAGTCAAATAGATGACATTAAGCTGTCTAAAACAATAAAAATAAAAGATTTAAGAATAGGATTTATTACGTTTGGGTTTGTTCTAATTTTATTTTTTCAGATAAACATTACACTGAACTCTTTACTGATAAATAATTTTAAACAGAATATCGGTTTTACTGGAACAACATTTTCTCATGTATTAAATAAAGTTTCAATACCATTACATAAAATTAGTAAGACTTTTTTGGGAGTAACTACTCATGCAGTTTTTATGGATACTCACTTTAATGAGTATAACCATATTGTAGCAATTGAAGCCATCTTGGATAATGGAGAAAAACTTTGGCTACCAATTATTGATAAAGATGGCAACCCAGATAAATATGCATATTCTTTTAATTGGGTAAAGTGGACTTTTAGGATTAATAGCCCTAAGATTGACCAGACTAAATTAGAAAAAGGGATTCGTGATTTTACTGCTTTTTGGGCATATAAAAATGAAATAAATCTTAATACAACTAAATTTATGATTAAGGTCAAGAAGGTTGATATTCCAACCCGATGGGAAGAGGATTTTTTAAGTAAACAGATTGCAAAACCATGGTTAGATGGTGGGTATGTAGAATGGGAAACAGGTACTTTTTATAGTTTTGTAAAAGATATTGAGAAAATATAATGATAATAGAAAGGTTAGCAATTATAGGAGCTAGTTATTTACAACTTCCTTTAGTAATAAAAGCGAAAGAAATGGGGATTGAAACCCATTGTTTTGCTTGGGAAGAGGGTGCCGTATGCAAAGATATTTGTGATTTCTTTTACCCCGTCTCTGTTTTAGATAAAAATGAAATTTTAAAGATTTGTAAGGAAGTTAAAATTACAGGAATAACAACCATTGCGACAGATATTGCAATTCCTACAATTAGTTTTGTTGCTCATTATCTCAATTTGGTATCTAATTCGATTCCTGTTTCCTTGAAAACTACCAATAAGGGCGAAATGAGAAATCAATTTAAAATAGATAATATATCAAGCCCTAGATATAGTGTAATGAACACATATTCTGTAGATCTTTTGAAAGAGATGTCTTTTCCTTTAATTGTTAAACCTACAGATAGGTCAGGTAGTAGAGGAATCAATAAGGTTTATAACCAAGTAGAATTAGAGAAAGGTATATATGAGGCTCTTAATGAATCTATATCAAAAACAGTAATTGTTGAAGAGTTTATAGAAGGTAAAGAAGTAAGTGTTGAAAGTATTTCATGGAATGGAAAACATTATATACTTGCGATAACAGATAAGTTAACAACTGGTGAACCTCATTTTGTTGAATTAGCTCATCACCAACCTTCTCATTTTGTTCATGATGATTTAAACAAAATCAAAAAACTCACTCTTAAAGCTTTAAATTGTTTAGGTATTGTAAATGGAGCATCACATACAGAACTTAAAATAGATAATGATGGTAATGCATTTGTAATAGAGGTTGGAGCTAGAATGGGTGGAGATTTTATAGGGTCTCATTTAGTTGAGCTATCAACAGGTTACGATTTTTTAAAATCAGTTATTTTAGTTGCACTTAATAAGTTTATCCCACCAAAAATCTCAAATAGGCATTTTGCTGGCGTTTATTTTTTATGTAAGGAAACAAAACACTTGTTACCTTACTTTTATAAGAA
>TARA_R110002167_G_scaffold362498_2_pt1 | contig 14214 bp, 14 predicted proteins | sample TARA_R110002167 | Tara Oceans TARA_R110002167 (sample SAMEA4398238) | marine metagenome | biome: Polar Biome; feature: [MES] marine water layer (ENVO:01000295) within the mesopelagic zone...; material: water (ENVO:00002006), including particulate matter (ENVO:01000060) such... | reverse complement strand
TGAATGACAAAAATGGTATTATGAATGAATACGGACATTCAAATTTGATTATTTAAAATAAATAAGAATTCCTCTTAAATATCTTAAGAAACTGTAGAATACTAAAATTTAATTATCATTTTTAATTTAGACTAAACATAATTTAAAAGACTCGATGTAAAGTAATCAATACTAATTACTTAATAAGATTTTTAATAATGTCCCTTGTTGGTAAAACTGCTTTTGTATGTTCTATACTAGGGCCCGCGACCCAAACGGTTTTGTAAGTTGCCTTTTTTGCAGCATTTTGAGTAGCCTTCATTCCTATGGAGAATCTAACCATTTTGACCCACTTTTTTAGCTTTTTGTTTTTGTTTAAAACAGATTCCAACCAGGTTTGTTTGGTTCCGATTTTTTGAACATAGGGTGTATTTATAACTGTGCAAGGAGTACCAGAGATACGTTCGGTAACCACAATATCTTTCGCTCCATATTCAACACAGGCTTGTTTATATTCATCGGTTACACTTGCTTCCAACGAAGCAATAAATGGACTTCCAACCGAAACGCCCGCAGCTCCATAGCTTAACATCTTATCTATATCTGCTTTGCAACCAACACCACCTGCTGAAATAACGGGGATATTGCAATTGGAAACAAGTTCTCTTATAAGTTCTTCTGGTTTTTTGTTACCTCTATGTCCACCGGCTTCATTGTTAACGGCTATAATCGCGTCGGCACCTAAACCTTCAACCTTTTGAGCGAACTTTAAATCGACGACATCGCAAAAGACTTTTATCCCCACTTTATGTGCTTGCCTAATGGTTTCTTCAGGACTTCCCAATGAGGTAATAATAAAATCGCAGCCTTCTTGACAAATAACCTCTAGCTGACCTTTATATTTGAGATTGGATTTATTTACAATTAAATTAAACCCAAAAGAACCTCCTTCAACCTTAGCCGCTTTTAATTCCTTGAGAGCGATACGTAATTCATCAAGTGTTCTATAATTTAATGCAGGAATACAACCTGCAATGCCACCTTTCATAGCCTCAATAACCATGGATGTGTTTGATACTAAAAACATAGGGGCCTGAATGATGGGGTGTTTGATTTTAAGAAGTTTGGATAGATTACTTGCCATTATAAAAATTTTAATTGAAAAAAAAACAAATATAATAAATATTATGCACGCATAATAAAGTTCAAGCCAGTTCTATTTGAAAATATTGAATAAAAAAGCGCAACCACTTCCGGTTGCGCTTTTTTACAGTTATTGAGAAATATATTACTTGACTTCTTCGAAGTCTATACTTCGACTTCGCTACAGTACAGGCTACTTGACTTCTTCGAAGTCTACGTCTTCAACATCACTCGACTCAGATTGACCATTCTGACTAGCATCTGGTCCCGGAGCCGCATCGCCGCCACCTTGTTGCGCATCGGCCTGTGCTTTATACATTTCTTCAGAAGCTACTTTCCAAGCTTCATTTATTTTCTCTAAAGCTGGCTCAATGACAGCAACATCTTTTGTTTCGTAAGCTTTTTTAAGTTCTTCCAATGCCTCTTCTATTGGTTTCTTTTTATCGTCTGATAATTTTTCACCAAATTCTTTTAACTGACTTTCAGTTTGGAAAATCATCGCATCGGCAGCATTTAATTTTTCAGCTTTTTCTTTTGCAATTTTATCTGCTTCTGCATTTGCTTCAGCATCTGCTTTCATTTTTTTGATTTCTTCTTCAGTTAAACCAGAAGACGCTTCAATACGAATGTCCTGCGTTTTATTTGTCGCTTTATCAGTCGCAGTCACATGAATAATACCGTTCGCATCAATATCAAAGGTGACTTCAATTTGAGGCGTTCCACGTCTTGCCGGTGGAATACCATCTAAGTGAAAACGACCGATGGTTTTATTATCGCCTGCCATAGCACGTTCTCCTTGTAGCACATGGATTTCTACAGAAGGTTGATTATCGGCCGCAGTAGAGAATACTTGGGATTTCTTGGTAGGAATCGTCGTATTCGATTCAATAAGCTTAGTCATTACATTACCCATCGTTTCGATACCTAGTGATAAAGGTGTTACATCTAAAAGCAATACATCTTTAACATCACCAGACAAAACACCACCCTGTATAGCAGCTCCAACAGCAACCACTTCATCTGGATTTACACCTTTACTTGGCGCTTTGCCAAAGAATTTTTCAACTGCTGCTTGTACTGCAGGGATACGTGTTGATCCACCTACTAATATAATTTCATTTATATCATTTTTTGACAATCCTGCCGCTTTTAAAGCCGTTTCGCAAGGTGCAATAGTACGTTTTACTAAATCGTCAATTAATTGTTCGAATTTTGCACGTGTTAATGAACGAACTAAGTGTTTTGGACCGCTTGCAGTAGCTGTGATATACGGTAAGTTTATTTCTGTTTGGGCAGAAGATGATAACTCAATCTTAGCTTTTTCAGCAGCTTCTTTTAAACGCTGTAAAGACATTGGATCTTTACGTAAATCCATCCCTTCATCAGTATTAAACTCATCTGCCAACCAATTGATTATTTTTTGATCGACATCATCGCCTCCTAAGTGGGTATCTCCATCAGTTGATAATACTTCAAATACACCATCTCCTAATTCAAGGATGGATACATCATGAGTACCTCCACCAAAGTCAAAAACCACAATTTTTTGATCTTTGTGTTTTTTATCTAAACCATAAGCCAACGCTGCAGCTGTAGGCTCGTTAATAATTCTTCTAACTTTTAAACCTGCAATTTCACCAGCTTCTTTAGTAGCTTGACGCTGAGAATCATTAAAATAAGCAGGCACAGTAATAACGGCTTCAGTTACAGTTGTTCCCAAGTAGTCTTCAGCAGTTTTCTTCATTTTTTGAAGAATCATAGCCGATAATTCTTGAGGGGTATATAAACGACCATCAATATCTACTCTAGGAGTATCATTATCACCTTTAACTACTTTATATGGTACACGGTCTGCTTCTTTTTTAGATTCAGAATATTTATTCCCCATAAAACGTTTAATGGATGAAACTGTTTTAGTTGGGTTGGTCACAGCTTGACGTTTTGCTGGGTCACCAACTTTTATTTCGCCTCCTTCTACAAAAGCGATTACAGATGGCGTGGTACGTTTCCCTTCTGCATTTGGGATTACAACAGGCTCGTTACCTTCCATTACAGATACGCAAGAGTTGGTTGTTCCTAAATCGATTCCAATAATTTTACTCATAATATTTTTACTTTATAAATTGTGTTGAATGTTCATTTTTATTTTCAGGGTGATAAAGTCAATGATTATGCCAACTAAAAAATACTGACAAGCTGTCATTTTAATTTAAAAAAATTATAAACTTTTTACATGTCATTACAAATCGATTTGTAACTTTAAGGAAAATAAAAAATCATGAAAAAAATCTTATCAATTTTATTTGTTACTACATTATTACTAATTTCCTGTCAAGGAGATCAAGGACCTCCTGGTTTCGATGGTTCAAATGGTATTGATGGTGGAATAATAGTATCAAATGCGTTTGAAATTCAAGTAAACTTTAACCAAGCTAATAATTATGAAATTATTGAACCTTATGGATTTGAAGTAAATCCATTTGATGTTACTTTAGTTTATATGTTGTGGGAAACATTAAACGGACAAGATATCTGGCGATTAATCCCTCAAAGTATTGAATTCCCTGATGGAACACTAATATATAATTTTGATTTTACGCAAGATGATGTAAGATTATTTTTGGATGGTACTACAGATTTTGGTTTGTTAGATCCTGTATGGACCGATAATCAAATTTTCAGAGTGGTGGTGGTTCCTGCTGATAATGTTAGTGGTTTGGATGTTTCAAATATAAATACTGTGATGAAAGCGAATCACATAGATAGTTTTAAGAAGAAATTTTAAGATTAAAAATAATATATTATTGCGATAAAGTCTGGGATTTATTTCCAGACTTTTTATTTTATTTATTTGCTTTAATTCTTATTAACTTCTATTACAAAATGTATATTTGGGACAATTCTAAATCAATTTTTTAAATGGAATGTATCTCTGTTTTTGATATGCTAAAGATTGGTATTGGGCCATCTAGCTCACATACTTTGGGGCCATGGCGTGCAGCTGAACGATGGATTAAAGAATTGAAAACAGCCGATATTTTTGATAAAGTTGAACATATACAGGTCGATTTATATGGCTCATTGTCGTTAACTGGCAAAGGACATGCCACCGATTTAGCCATTATGTTAGGTTTAAGTGGTGCGGATCCAGAGCTGGTTCCTATAGAATCCATTGAAAGCACCATAAATTCCATAAAAGCCAATAAAACAATCTCTTTTAACAATGAAAAGGATATTGCTTTTAATCCTGAGACAAATATTGTTTTTAACAGAAAATTTTTGCCTTTTCATGCTAATGGATTGGTGTTCACAATGGTAATTAATGGTCAAAATAAAAAATCTACGTTCTATTCGATTGGTGGTGGATTTGTGGTTAAAGAAGAACGGAAAAATTCTAAAAGAAATACAGAAATCTTTAATACTACATTTCCTTATCCAATTAAATTAGGGACTGAGCTTTTGGCATATTGCAACAATCTAGATATGCCAATTTCTGATGTTGTTTTGGAGAATGAAAAATCAATACGCACAGCCGAAACTATAGATTTCGAACTTCAACGCATTTGGAACACCATGTTGGAATGCATGTATATAGGTTGTCATACAGAGGGCAATTTACCTGGCGGTTTAAATGTTAGAAGACGTGCCAATGATATCATGCAAAACCTAAAAAGTGATTTGCACTACAATAATCCTCAGGAATGGCTTGAAACCATACGATTAACCGAAGTGAAATTTAGACAAATTTTAAAATGGGTAAGTTGTTTTGCGCTAAGTGTCAATGAAGTCAATGCCTCCTTAGGGCGTGTTGTTACGGCCCCTACTAATGGAAGTGCGGGCGTTATTCCTGCAGTTTTGATGTATTATATGGTCATTGAAAATCATGAGGCCAATTTTGAGCATATTAAAAAATTCTTACTGGTGGCCGGAGAAATAGGAAGTATTTTTAAAAAAGGAGCGACTATATCAGCAGCTATGGGTGGTTGTCAAGCTGAAATAGGAGTTTCTTCTGCCATGGCAGCAGGTGCCTTAACCGAATTACTTGGTGGCACACCCGAACAGGTTTTAATAGCGGCCGAAATCGCTATGGAACATCATTTAGGGCTTACTTGCGACCCTATAGGTGGTTTAGTTCAAATTCCATGTATAGAACGTAATGCCATGGGTGCCATTAAAGCAATTAATGCTGCTGAAATGGCACTTGATACAAATCCCAAAAACGTTAAAGTTCCATTTGATAAAGTAGTTGCTACCATGTGGGAAACCGCCAAAGACATGAACTCGAAATACAAAGAAACTTCAGAAGGTGGTTTAGCCGTAGGCGTCAATGTGTCGGATTGTTAAGATTTGGTTTTAAATAAACAAAGTGGTAGAGTTTTAGAGTTACAAAGCAGCAAAGGCATAAATTACTCAGAAACTCAGAACCTTTGAAACTCAGAACCTTTGAAACTCAGAACCTTTGAGACTTTGAAACTTTGAAACTCTGAGACTTTGAAACTCTGAGACTTTGAAACTCTGAGACTTTGAAACTTAACATATCTACTTAATTCATTACTTTTACATTCTATTTAAAAAATAAAAAATGTCCGTAGCCAAAAAAGAATACAAAAGAATTACCGTAAAAACCTTGGTCGATATGAAAGCCAATGGCGAAAAAATATCCATGTTAACAGCCTATGATTATTCCATGGCAAAAATTGTTGATGGCGCTGGCATTGATGTCATTCTTATTGGTGATTCGGCAAGCAATGTTATGGCAGGTCATGAAACTACGTTACCAATTACATTAGATCAAATGATATATCATGCCTCTTCTGTAATTCGTGCCGTCGACAGAGCGCTTGTTGTTGTTGATTTACCTTTTGGAAGCTATCAAAGCGATCCTAAAGAGGCGTTACGTTCTGCTATTAGAATCATGAAAGAAAGTGGCGCGCATTCAGTTAAAATGGAAGGTGGAAAAGAAGTTAAAGAGTCCATAAAACGTATTTTAAATGCTGGTATTCCAGTGATGGGACATTTAGGATTAACACCACAATCCATTTATAAATTTGGAACGTATACCGTTCGTGCCAAAGAAGACCTAGAAGCAGAAAACTTAATTTTAGATGCTAAAATGTTGGAACGTATTGGGTGTTTTGGAATTGTTCTTGAAAAAATCCCGGCTGCATTGGCCAAACAAGTGGCAGAAAGTGTAAGCATTCCCATTATTGGTATAGGGGCTGGCAATGGTGTTGATGGGCAAGTTCTTGTGCTTCATGATATGCTAGGGATCACTCATGAATTTAATCCCCGCTTTTTACGTCGATACATGAATTTATACGAAGAGATGACCCATGCCATAGAACACTATGTGAGTGATGTTAAAAACAGGGATTTTCCTAGTGATGAGGAACAATATTAGTCTAGAATACTTAGATTGTTAGATTTATTAGATTGTTAGATTTATTAGATTGTTAGACTTAATTAATACTTTAGATGCATAGATTTAAGGAGTTGGATATTTGGAAACGCAGTAGATTGTTCTGTTCTGAAATTTATTCATCAACTTCAAAATTTCCGGAATTTGAAAAATTTGGGTTAACAAATCAGTTTCGAAGAACTTCGGTTTCAATTCCTTCAAATATAGCAGAAGGCTCGTCAAGAAAATCTAACAAAGACTTTTCCAGATTTTTAGAAATTACATTAGGTTCAGCATATGAAATTGAAACACAATTACTTATTGCATTCGATTTAAAATTCATTTCAAAAGAAGAATTAGATAAATTAAGTAGCGAATTAGATGAAATTATAAAAATGATTTCAAAATTCAAATCAACTCTAAAAAACTAACCAATCTAAATTTCTAAAAATCTGAGCTTATAAAATGTCTAAAATTATATCTAACAAGTCTAACCTTCAGGTTCTGTATGAAGATAATCACATTATTGTAGTCAACAAACGAGCAGGTGATATTGTTCAAGGCGATAAAACAGGCGACAAACCACTAAGCGACGTAGTAAAAGAATATATTGCCGATAAATACAACAAACCTGGAAACGTCTATTTAGGGGTTGTGCATCGTTTAGACAGACCAACAACTGGTCTGGTTATTTTTGCAAAAACAAGTAAAGTACTACCACGTTTAAATGCACTTTTTGTAACTAAAGACATCGTAAAAACCTATTGGGCCATTGTAAAAAACAGGCCGCCAAAACAAGAAGACACTTTAATACATTGGTTAAAAAAGAATCCTAAAAACAATAAATCTTCTGCGTTTATAAAAGAAATAAAAGGTAGCAAAAAGGCGATTCTTCATTATAAATTATTGCAAAAACTAGATAATTATTTATTGTTAGAAGTAAATTTAGAATCGGGCAGACACCATCAAATACGTTCTCAATTATCAAGTATTGGATGCCCAATAAAGGGCGATTTAAAATATGGTTTCGACAGAAGCAATCCAGATGGCGGCATTCATCTGCATGCCAGACATATTACTTTTGTGCATCCTGTAAAAAATGAAACTATTTCTATAATGGCACCTTTACCAGATGACGTTATTTGGAATGCTTGCAATACCTAATATTATATCTTTATATAAATAGATTATGAATACTATCGATTCTATTATTTCATCGCAAAAAGCATTTTTTAATGCTCAGAAAACAAAAAATATTTCGGTTAGATTGAATTATTTGAAAGCTTTAAAAAGCGAAATCATTTTAAAAGAACAAGCTATTTACGATGCTTTAAAGAAAGATTTTAGTAAATCTGAGTTTGAAGCTTTTATTAGTGAATTTGGTATGGTTATGGCCCAATTGAATCTAACCATAAAAAACTTAAAGAGTTGGGCAAAACCTGCAAAAGTAAAATCATCCATTTTAACCTTTCCATCGAGTGATTATATTTTTAAAGAACCATACGGTAGCATTTTAATTATTGCCCCTTGGAATTATCCTTTTTTGCTTTCTTTAGAACCTTTAATTATGGCAATTGCTGCTGGTAATACAGTAGTTTTAAAACCAAGTGAGCTTACAAGGCACACATCACAACTTATCACAGATATTATTGAAAAAGTATTTCCTAAAGAACAGGCAGTATCTATTCAAGGTGGTGTGGAAATTACAACCGAATTGTTAACCCAAAAATGGGATTATATTTTTTTTACAGGAAGTGTACCTGTTGGAAAAATTGTAGCACAAGCCGCTGCGAAACATTTAACGCCGGTAACTTTAGAATTAGGTGGAAAATCGCCTTGTATCATTGATGACTCTGTTAACTTAAAATTGGCTGCTAAACGCATAGTTTGGGGCAAATTTTTAAATGGCGGGCAAACCTGTATTGCCCCAGATTATTTAGTAGTAAAATCTGATATTAAAACCGAGTTTGTTGAAGTTTTGAAATCAGAAATTACAAAAGCTTACGGAGCAAACGTTCAAGAATCGCCCGATTTTCCAAGAATTATAAACACGAAAAACACCAAACGTTTAGCAAAAATGCTAAAAGATGCGACTATTATTTTTGGTGGTACTATTGATGAAAAAGAAAATTATATTTCTCCAACGCTTATTGACGAACCGAGTTTAGAAAGTGATGTTATGCTAGAGGAAATATTTGGGCCAATTTTACCAATATTAACTTATAACACGGAAGATGATATCGAGAAAATCATTTGGAACTATGAAAAACCTCTATCACTTTATGTGTTTTCAAATAATAAAAAATTCATAGAAAATATTCTTATTAAATATAGTTTTGGTGGTGGCGTCATTAACGATACACTCATTCATTTTGGCAACCACAAATTACCATTTGGAGGTGTTGGTAATAGCGGTATGGGTGCCTATCATGGTAAATTAGGATTTGATACGTTTTCGCATAAAAAAGCTATTATTAAACGTGGAAATTGGGCAGACCCTCCTATTAGATATGCACCGTACAAGGGAAAATTGAAGCTTATAAAAACGCTATTTGGGTTTTTTAACTAAATTCCATAAATAGGAGATACGCAGAAATCAATATCACTTTTAGTTAACGTCATTGCGAACGCAGTGAAGCAATCTCATGATGCGAAACTCAAATTAACCAGATTGCTTCGTCGTCCCGATAGCTATCGGGACTCCTCGCAATGACGTTTAGAGTGGATATTTAAGCTCTAAATTTACCCCTTTTTCTGGTTGCGATGTTAATTCTAATTCAGCATTAATTAGTGCTGCCCTACTCTTCATATTAATTAAACCAGAACCTTTTTCTATGTCATTAATATCGAAACCTTTGCCGTCATCGGTAGCCGTGATTATCAAACTATTTGGTTTATAATTTAATGTGATATTCAAGTTTTTAGCTTCAGAATATTTTACTGAATTAGACAGAAATTCTTGAATGATTCTGAAAATGATAATTTCATCTTTTCTGTTTTTAAAATCTACTTTCTCTCCTTTAACCTCAAAAGTCGCGGATGCAAATTTCATTTTCTGTAATCTATCTAACTCGTTGGTAATGGATTCCTCAAATCCAATATTAAGAATAACCTCGTTATTTAAAGATTTTGATAATGACCGTACTTCTTTTAAACTTTCTTTAAGTGCTTCAGAGGTCTCTTTGAATTTAACTTTAATATCATCGGTTACCTGCATTTTTAATATGCTTAGCTGCATATTGGCAAAAGCTAATAATTGCCCAACATTATCATGTAATTCCCAACCTATATTTTTTAAGGTTTGTTCTTGCGTTTCTGTTTGTGCTTGTACAATTTCTGCATCAAAAGCCTGTTGTTGCTTAATCCTATCTAAAAGCAATTTGTTTTTCCGTTTTAAAAAAACCACGAAAAACACAATTACCAAGGTGGTTACAATCACCAAAATGGCAATCATATAAATAAGTAAGTAGCGCTCTGAGGCTGTACTAGCTAATCGTTCTCCGGTTTGCACCATATTAAAGCGAATGTAAAAGTTAAATACATTAAAATATTGGCTGATAAATAAATAAAACGTCTTAAATGAATATAAATCAAATCTCTATTTTCCCCATAAATATCATAAAATACTATTGGAGTGATAATGAGCCACCAAACAAAAATAGCCGAACTTATATAAAAGTTAATTGATTTGTAAAAAGTTAAAACTTTATCACTTTGCAACACTTCAACAAAATAAAAAACTGTACATTCAAAAATTATTATAACTCCCATAATGCTAATTATTGGAAAAAACCTTGAAAAAAAATAGTCCCAATTTATCATAATATGAACAAGAGAAACAATTAAAAAAACAAATCCTGAATATTTAATTATGTTTCTAAATTTTTCTGTTTTTAAGATTTTTTGAAAATAAAAAACAAAAAATAGAATAGCTCCAATTTTCCAATATAATGTTGACCACCAATAGTTTTTTTCTAAAACAGTGCCTTCTAAAAAACTTAAAACACCATTGTTTTTTATAAACTTAGTGTAAGTGTTAAATATATCTCCAACGGAAAGATAACATAGAAAAAAAATAAAATATTTAGCTACTGTATATTTATATTTATTGAATAATAGTATCCCAGTAACAGCAGCAATAATCTCTACACTATAAGTAAGTGAATTATAATTTTTTAATATAAAGTCTTCCACTGATTTTACTGAAGGTATCCATTAGGTCCACCTGTTCCATCATTTAATGGACTAATAGGTAAATCGTTAGTACTAGGTGGTAAAAACATACTTCCTGCTTGCGATTGAGATTTTTTACCAGTTGGTACTATAAACATGGTGGTTAAATCTTTTTTGGCTTGTCCTGCATTTTTCCCGTAAACGCCTAAATACACACGAATACCCGTAACACTATATCCTAAACTATCTGCTTGATTTTTTGCATAAGCCAAATAGTTTTCAACATCTGCTAATTCCCAATAAACGGATCGATTATCTTGGTTTCTTCCTTGTTTTTTTGCTGCCGAATCAACCGCTGCTTGTCGGTATTTAGTCCAGTCATCATTGAGATCTTTGGCTTTAGCTTGTGTTATAACCCCTTTTGGTTTTACGATTTTAGTCTGTTCTTCCACGTCCTGTCTCGGACAAAAATAATAGGTTAATACGGCTCCAATAATAAAACCTAAAATAATGTAGCTTAGTTTTTTCATGTTTTCTATTTAGATGATTCATAATAGCTGCTTAAAAATAGTAAAAAAGATTTACTAAGTAGGACAATTAAATTCTAAAAACAAATTAAGATGGAAACCCTAGCATAGCTCCCATACCTACGGTAAATAACCAACAGCCATAAATAACATGTTCTATGGATACTAAAAGTGTCGATTTTGTTTTGTTAAATGTAATAGCAAATAATATACCTCCTAAAAAAGTTAATATAATGACTAAGCTATTTTTGAAAAAAATATGCCCTAATGAAAACACAATAGCATTTAAGAACATGAATAGATTGGTATTTTTAAATAATGATTGATACCGTTTGAAGAAAAATGTTCTGTAAACCAGTTCTTGAGGATACACCGAAAAAATACTATAAATAAACAATATAAAAATCCACAACTTTGGCTTGTTGATAAGCACATTAAAAAGCGCCTCCTTATTTGTAAACCAAACGAAAATGATGGTTAAAACTGAAATGATTAATAGTTTTAGAATGGTTTGTTTCCAAAATAGCTTCCAATTTAGGTTTGACGCAATTTTAAATTTTTCGTTCTCAACTTTAAGCAACACATATACAATATAAAGGAACCCAATAAAACCAATGCTTAGCTTAACAATTGGAGAAAATGGTAGCGCAAAACTTACTGGTACTAAAATAAAAATAATGAATAACTCAATGAGTTTATAAGTGGTAGATTTCATATTAAACGCTTATAGATGTTGTGTGTTTTACTTCACTAATTACAAACATACTATGTGTGCTTCCAATATGATCGATATTGGTTAATTTATTTACCATAAACTCTCTAAAGGCCTCCATATCCTTTACAATTACTTTTAATAAATAATCGTAATCGCCACTAATATGATAACACTCTAATACTTCATTAATAGTAGCCACTTCCTTTTCAAATTTCACTACGTACTCCTGTGTATGTTGAATAAGTTTAATATGGCAAAATGCTACAAAGGCTTTATCTATCTTTTCCTTTTTAACCAAAGCCACGTAGTTGTTAATAATACCGCCTTTTTCAAGTTTTTTAATACGCTCGTAAACGGCAGTTACCGAAAGATTGAGCTTATTGGATAATTCCTTATTGGTTTGTTTACAGTCTTCTTGTAAAAATTGTAATAATTGTCTATCAATGGTATCCAATATCATAATTGAAAATTTTTCATAAATAATTCATTAAAAATGAATATTTAAAATTTATTATCTACAAATATAACTATTAATAGTTTTATTCTCTAAATTAATTACAAACTATTGTTTTTTAATCTAAAAACAATCAACTTTGATTAACCTTAAAACTAAAACCTATGTCGTTTAACCCAGCTAACAATATTCAAGATTTACAATATTTTGGAGAATTTGGAGGCGTCAATCCTTCAATTTCAGATTCATCTACTTACACGTTTCTTTCAGCAAAAACCATGTTCGACACCTTTGAAGGTAATGCAGATGGCTGTTACTTATATTCCAGACATTCTTCGCCTTCTAACCTGTATTTAGGGGAAGCTTTAGCAGCGATGGAAAGCACAGAAACCGCAAATGTGTCGGCATCTGGTATGGGCGCTATCACCCCAGTTCTTTTACAACTTTGTCAAGCTGGAGATCATATAGTAAGTAGCCGGACTATTTATGGTGGAACCTATGCTTTTTTGAAAAATTTTATTCCTAGATTAGGTATTGAAACGTCTTTTGCAAATATCACGAAGCTTGAAGAAGTAGAAAAAGCCATTACAGAACACACTAAAGTGTTGTATTGTGAATCTGTAAGCAATCCGTTATTGGAAGTTGCCGATATTCCTGGTTTGGCAGCATTAGCTAAAAAACATAACCTAAAATTAATAGTGGACAACACATTTTCACCCTTATCAATTTCTCCTGTACCAATGGGTGCGGATGTTGTTATTCATAGTTTAACAAAATTTATAAACGGGTCTAGCGACACCGTTGGTGGTGTGGTTTGTGGAACACAAGATTTTATTAATGACCTGCGAAATGTAAATTCCGGTGCGTCGATGCTTCTTGGCTCGACTATGGATAGTTTAAGGGCAGCTTCCATATTAAAGAATCTGAGAACACTTCACATTAGAATGAAACAACATAGTAAAAATGCTCAATTTCTAGCCGAAAAATTTGAACAAGATGGTTTAAAAACGGTTTACCCAGGATTAAAATCGCATCCTTCACATGGCTTATTTAAAAGCATGATGAATAAAGATTACGGTTATGGAGGCATGTTAACCATTGATGTTGGTTCACTTGAAAAAGCGAATGAATTAATGGAACTCATGCAAAATAAAAACCTGGGATATTTGGCAGTTAGTTTAGGTTTTTACAAAACGCTTTTCAGTGCCCCAGGAACCTCTACATCTAGCGAAATCCCAGAGGAAGAACAGAAAGAGATGGGTTTAAGCGACGGATTAATACGCTTTTCAATAGGATTAGATGATGATATTGAAAGAACCTATAAAATGATGCGCCAATGCATGGAACAACTGCATATTTTAAGTTCTTAAACAATCCCACCTAAAAAATATCATATTAAGAGGCTGTCTAAAAAGTTAAAATTAGTCGTCATTACGAACGCAGTGAAGTAATCTGTTTATTGATTACTAGAAACTTAAAGATTGCTTCGTTCCTCGCAATGACGTAAAACCACACTTTTTAGACAGCCTCTTTTATTCATTGTTGTCCGATTATAATTTTTTAAATATTGATTTTGGCAATAGCAGTAAACGATTAGAGTAATTTTAAAATATAACACCTTGCCAAAGCTTTAAAAACTGTTTTCAGTTTTGAGACCAAAAACTTAAATCAAACTGACGTGGTTTTCAAATGTACGCATTAAGTCTTATGTCTTTTGTCTTTCAGCACAGCGGTCTTAAGTCTTACTCGGACACTATTGTTTTTATTATATGTGCCAGTTTGAATCTAAAAGTTAGCTAAATAAATTCCAAAAAGAATTATGTTA
>TARA_R110002167_G_scaffold180152_4_pt1 | contig 14226 bp, 14 predicted proteins | sample TARA_R110002167 | Tara Oceans TARA_R110002167 (sample SAMEA4398238) | marine metagenome | biome: Polar Biome; feature: [MES] marine water layer (ENVO:01000295) within the mesopelagic zone...; material: water (ENVO:00002006), including particulate matter (ENVO:01000060) such... | reverse complement strand
AGCCGCTGCTAATCTATATCAGTACACAAGCCGCAACAGATGCCGATCTGTTCAGCATATTGATCGACGATGCCAAGAAGAACAAGCCAAAGAAAACGGTCTGCCATGTATACGCAGCCGACAAAGACGGCGATCTGCTAGACAAAGCGCAATGGTCTAAGGCTAACCCGGCGTTGGGATTGTTCCGCTCAATGTCAGACATGGAAAAGCAGGCAGACAAAGCCAACAGGATGCCGAGCTTTGAAAATACATTTCGCAACCTGAATCTAAACCAGCGGGTCAGCACCATGTCGCCGTTTGTTTCTAAGACGGTTTGGGACCTTAACGGGCGTGCTATAATAGCAGAGCGCGGGATAGAATGGTTTGGCGGATTGGATCTGTCAGCTCGCACGGATTTAACTTCGTTCGTGGTGCTGGGCATTAACCCGGATGGCATGATGGTCACCGAGTCATACTTCTGGACGCCAGAGATTGGGTTGCTAGACCGGGCTAAAGTTGACCGGCAGCCCTATGATGTGTGGGTACGCGAGGGTTATCTGCGAACAACGCCAGGCGCGACAGTTGATTACAGTTTTATTGTGCGGGAAATTGCCGAGATAATCAGCGACAAGAATCTGGTTTCACTAGCTTTCGACAGGTGGCGTATCGATGTATTTAAAAAAGAATGCGAGCGCGAGGGTATTGACCTACCGCTTGTTGAGTTCGGCCAGGGCTTCAAAGATATGTCGCCTGCAATCGATGCCCTCGAAGCGGCGTTGCTTAATGATAAAATTGCGCACGCAATGCAGCCTGTTCTAACGATGTGCGCGGCGAACGCGGTGATAACAAAAGACCCTGCTGGAAACCGCAAACTGGACAAACATAAGGCCACTGGAAGGATAGACGGCATGGCGGCTTTGACTATGGCGATTGGTGTGTTAAACTCCACAGTTGAAGCGCCAGAAGCGTTATCACCGTGGGAAGATTCTACCTACAGCATTATGGGTTAATTTAATGGCATGGTTTAAGAAAACCCCAGAAGTTCGATCAATTGAAAACCCCAACACTCCGGTAACAGCACAGGCTGTAAACTGGGGCGGCAGTGCAGTCGCTGGCGTTAACGTCACGCTAGAAAATGCCCTGACCGTTCCCGCCGTCTGGGCCGCCGTCGAGTTTATCTCCGGCACCATCGCAAGCCTACCTTTAAACGTCTACGAAAAAACAGAAACCGGTCGCGTTAAAATGACATCTGGTTTGCAAACTGTTATTCATGACGCGGTGAATGATGAGACCAGCTCCTTTGATTGGCGCAAATATACGTTCGAGCGCATCCTAACGGGTGGTCGTTCTATCACTTATATTGAGCGCGCTAATGGCCGAGTGGTCAATCTTTGGCCGATGGACCCTGCCGACGTTACTATTAAACGTTCGTCTAATCGCAAGACGTATGAGTACAGCCCAGGCGGTGACGCCAAGCCAGTAACCTACGCGGCCAGCGAAATTATCGATATATTCTTTTCTGTTGAGTCTGACGGCATTACATCGATCAGCCCTATCTTGACCAATAAAGATGCCATAGCATTGGCAATCGCTGCAACGAATTACGGATCCAAGTTTTTCAATAATGGCGGCGTGCCTCCTTTCGTAATGACTGGTAATTTCCAAACCGGGTCAGCATTGAATCGCGCATCCAATGATTTGCAGAATGCAATTCAACAGCAGACTAAAGAAAACCGTCTGGCGCTAACGTTACCGGCTGGACATGAGATTAAGCCGATCGGTGCAGACCCTGAAAAGTCTCAGCTGGTTGACCTTAAGCGCTTTCAAGTTGAAGAGATCGCTCGCATCTATTCTTTGCCACCAGTGTTTCTGCAAGATCTTACGCACGGCACGTTCAGCAACACAGAGCAGCAAGACCTACACCTGGTCAAGCATACGCTGCGCCGCTGGATAACGCAGGTTGAGCAAGAGATGAACCTGAAGCTGTTCGGTCGCGATGAAGCGAAATTCTACGTTGAGTTTAACCTTGACGGCCTATTGCGCGGTGACTTCTCGACTCGAATGAGCGGATACGCTACCGGCATTCAGAACGCTATCCTGACGCCTAACGAGGCGCGGGCACAAGAGAATAGACCCGATAAAGATCTGGGTAACGATTTATTAGTCCAAGGCGCCACGGTGCCGCTTGGGCAGCAGAAGATGGGTGATACAAATGTCTAAAGAAATCAGATCAGGTGAGCCGGTCGAGATTCGGGCGGAAGGTGATACGATCAGCGTGAGCGGATACGCTGCTGTTTTCAATTCCGAAACTATCATTGGCGGTTCATACCGTGAGCAGATTGCACCCGGTGCGTTTGCTGATGCTATTGGCCGCGATGACGTTATGTTCTTGATCAATCATGACGGCTTGCCAATGGCGCGCACCAAGTCGGGCACGCTAACCCTGGCGGAAGATGAACGCGGCTTGTATATGTCTGCCGAGTTGGATTCTACCGACCCTGATGTGCGTGCAATCGTTCCGAAGATGAAGCGCGGCGACTTGGACAAGATGAGTTTCGCGTTTATGCCAGAGGTGCAGAGCTGGGATGATTCCGGCGATATGCCTTTGCGCACTATCCGCCAGGCTAGTCTGTACGATGTTTCAATTGTCACTTACCCGGCATACCAAGATACCGACATCGGTCTGCGCTCACTAAGTGAATTCAGATCTGCGCAAGAAACTAAAGAAATAGAAAGCAACCCTGAAGCAATTGCCGCTCGGTTGCGAATGAAATTAGCACTGAGCTAATATTAATCGGCGGTTCCCGCTAATTAATGCCATTAAATCGCTCTTTGGCAGGGCATCAAAAAAGGCACTAAAAATGGAAAACATTATTAAATTGCGGGAACAGATGGCGACACTCGCTACCGAAGCCCGTTCGCAACTTGATACAATCACAGACGCTACCGAGTCAAGCCGCGCCAAAGAAATTGAAGCACGTTTTGACGCTATCATGGTTGACCATGACAAAATCGGCGCGACTGTTGAGCGTGAAGTAAAGCTGGCCGATGCTGAAGCCCGTGCAATCGAAGCCCGCCGCCCTAATGCTGGTGAAGCTGTTGCCGTTGCAGAAGCCCGCAAGTCTACTCCAGAATACAAAGAAGTATTTGAAAAGCAGTTGCGTTTTGGTTCTGCCGAGCTTGATTCTGAAGAGCGTTCAATTCTGTTATCTGGCAAAGTCGAAGGCCGTGCGCAGTCTACTGCTCCTGGTTCTGCTGGTGGTTTCACAGTACCAGAAGGCTTCAGCGGTCAGATCGATCAGCAGATGGCAACTTGGGGACCAATGTGGGATGCCGCAATCGTTCGCGAGCTGTCTACTTCTACTGGCAACGCCCTGCCTTGGCCTACAGTAAATGACACCGACAAATCCGGTCGTATCAAAGCTGAAAATGCTTCTGTTGATGACGACGGTTCTGATGATGTTGTTTTCTCTGAGAAAGTTTTAAATTCTTACGTTTTCGATACTGGCATGGTTCGCGTTCCAATCGAATTGCTGCAAGATTCAGCTTTCAACATTGAGGCCCTGATGGGTGATTTGTTCGGTGAGCGTTTGGGCCGAGCTGCTAACACTGCTCTGACTACCGGCACCGGCACAAACCAGCCTAACGGCATCGTGACTGCTTCTGGCTTGGGTCTGACTTCTGCCGCCGTTGCTGCTGTTACATCTGACGAGCTGATTGATCTGTTCCACAGTGTTGATCCTGCTTATCGTATGAGCCCTAAGTGTCGTTGGATGTTTAACGATTCTACCCTGGCTGCAATTCGTAAGCTTAAAGATGGTCAAGGAAATTATCTTTGGACAATGGGTGACGTTCGCACCGGTGAGCCAGATCAGTTCCTTGGCAAGCAATACAGCGTAAACCAAGCGATGGCCTCTTTGGGCACTGGCAACAAGCCTGTCGTTTTCGGTGACCTGTCGCGTTACGTAGTCCGTAAGGTTCTGGGTTACCAGATGCTTACATTGCGCGAGCGTTATGCTGAAAACTTCCAAGTTGGAATGGTTGGCTTTAAGCGTTTCGACGGTGATTTGCTGAATGCAAACGCAGTCAAGCACTTGATCAACGCCTAATTAATAGCGCCCAGAAATGGGCGCTTTTTTAAAGGATTTAGAAATGCTTATCAAATTATTAGTCAGCCGAGCGGGTGTTAATTTTTCACAAACCGCTGGTGATATTGTAGAAGTGGAAAACGCCGAGGCACTGCGCATGATTAGCGCTGGTCAGGCTGAAGCTTCAAAGAAAGAAACAATTGTTGAAACCGCAACCAAAAAGATCAAAGGTAAAAAATGACATTACTAGTCACGTTAATTACAGCAGCCGCAGCGCAACCCGTTAGTGTCGCTGAGTGTAAATCCGATCTTAGGATTGACGCAGGCGTGACTATTGAAGACGATTTGATTTCTGATTACATTGACGCGGCGGCGCGCTACTGTTCCGAAGTTACAGGCCGAAAGCTTATTTCCGAGACCTGGAAATATGGCATCGGAAACGAGCCGGGCAAATTTGTTGCGACTCCGTTTAAGCCGGTGTTTAATTCGTTTCAGCCGATCGAGCTACCATTTACGCCAGTCTCTGCGATTGCTGAAGTGCAGTATTTCGATGCTGACAATGTTTCTCAGACGCTGAACCTAGCTGATTTCTATCTGTACAATTACGATCAAAGCTCTGTTTTAGCGCCGGTCCTTAATTACCAATGGCCGCCATTCTATGAGCGACGAGACGCGCTTAACATCACCTTTACGACAGGCTATGGCGCAACCGGTGCTGACGTACCAAGCAACATAAAGCGCGCCATACGGTTGCTGGTGGCGCACTGGTATGAACAGCGAATGGCTGTCACTGTTGGGCAGTCTGCCATGCCTATTCCGTTCGGCGTTGACGCGATGTTAAACGTAGACCGCACCGGCTGGGTGGCATAATGTTCAGACCTGGCGAGCTAGACCAGCGCGTGACAGTGCAGCGCCAGACGCTGACGCAAGATGGTCTCGGTGGTGATGCGTTGGCGTGGGTTGATCAGGGCGCGTACTGGTGCCACGTACGGCCATTGTCTGGTCGTGAGTCTACAGGGTTTGACCAATTGCAGGGTGAGGCGGCTTATATGTTCGTTTTCCGCAATGGCATCTCATTGCTGGATTCTGACCGATTAGACTGGCAGGGCGATCAGTACAACATTACATTGAGAAAGCAGCCTAAAACCCGCGCGCTTTACATTGAAGTGACAGCCGAACGTGGCGTGGCGCAATGAATATGAAAAGCGGCGTCGAGGTGCTGGGCATTAATGAAATCAATAAGATTCTTAATGAGCTAGTACCGCGCGAAGCCAACAATTTATCAAAAGCTCTGATATTTGGATTGGCCCAACATGCTGCCAAAGAGTTTAAAATAAGGGTTCCGTCTGAAACCGGAAACCTAAAGCGATCAATAAAGGCCGTTCGCGGCCGATCGTTTCCTGGCAAGCCTATTTCATACGTTAAGGCGTCAAAGGGCAAGCGCACAAAAGGCGGCGGGTTCTATTGGCGTTTTGTAGAATACGGAATTGGCGGTAAGAACCCGCAAGGTGAGCAGCCCTTTGTAAGGCCAGCGCTTCTGAAGATGACGGCAGAGATGCCTAAAATAGTGGATGAAGTATTCACCCAGAAGCTTGCCGGTGCTGTTAAGCGGGCCAAAAAAAGGATAGCAAAGCGTGGCTAGTTTTGAAACAGCAGTACAGAAAGCGATATATGAAAAACTTATTGCGAATGCTGATATAATCAGCAACGCGATACCGGTATATGATGCAGTTCCGCAACCGGTTTCGGTTGAGAATACGGACTTTCCACAAATCGTTATTGGTGAAGATAGTCACGCGGCGCTTGATACCGACACCGAAAATATGAATATGGTTTCCATTACCATACATACTTGGAGCCGATACCGAGGCCGGGCGGAGACTAAAGAAATACAGGGTTATATTTACAGTAGTTTACAGCGGGCGGCACTAAGCCAGCCGGGCTTTAAATTTGTAACTATAATGCAATCAGGATCCGAGTCATTTTTAGACTCAGACGGTTTGACGCGTCATGGTGTTCAAACATTTAATTTGATAATTGAGGAGATCTAATCATGGCCGCAGCTGCTTCACGTGACCTAATCATTAAGAAAAACGCCGTTCGCTGGTTGGGCATTACGTCCAAAGGCGTTAGCATTGCAAAAGAAGCGATCGACATTACTTCGGACGAAGATAATGGATTTCGGACCTTGCTGGATGACGTTGGCAGTAAAACCCTGGATATTAGTTTCAGCGGCGTTACTAAAGATACCACCATCCGCACGCTTATTAACACTGATGGCTCGCAATTGTATACCGACATTACTGTTGAGTTTCCACCAGTTGGTGCGCAGACTACTGGCGACACCATTAGCGGCAGTTTCTTTTTGAATAGCGTTAGCGAGACCGGCGGCGATTCAAACGGCACTATAAGCTTTGACGGTGCTTTGCAATCGTCTGGCGCTTGGACTTACACGGCTGGAGCTTAATTTTGAGCATATTTCAGGACGTTACAATGACATGGAAGGGCACCGAATACACGGTGCCCGCATCTGGAATAATGCGCCTAATTGCTAAAGTTGAGGGCGAGATCAGCTTGCAACAGCTAACCCAGGCAGGCGGGCCACCATTGGCCGCTTTGTCTATGGGTTACGCAGTGGCACTGCAACACGCTGGAGCACGCGGTGTGATTGCTGAGGACGTATACGCAGCATTATTCAAAACAGGTTCAGCCGAAATGGTTGGCCAGGCTGTTACATCATTATTGATGATGATGATGCCGCCTGAGTCATATCAGCCGCAAGGTGATGAGCCAAAAAAGCCGCAAGCCAAGGCAACGAAAAAACGAACGGGAACGTCGAGCAAGGCTACCAGATAGCAATTGGATGGGGCTTGGCCCCGTCGGAGTTTTGGCAGTTACACCCGACCGAATTCTGGTGGTATGCAAAAGCCAGAAATCCGGAGGCATTTAAAGAACCTCAAAGCGTAAGATTAACTAGATTATTAGAAGAGGGTTTTTGATGGCCAGCGAAGCAGACATATTAGTAAAATTTGGCGCTGATGTTGGGCCGTTAAAAAAGGGCGCAAAAAGCGCGAGCACCTCAATTGCAGGTGTTGGAACAGCCGCCGCCAATAATGCTAAGAAAATGGCAGCCCTTGGCGCGGTTGCAGCCGTTGCAGGCGCGGCGCTTGGTATTAAGCTTGTCAGCGCTTCAATGTCGGCAATAGACGTTCAGGCAAAACTTGCAAAGCAATTAGATACTTCCTCCAAAAGCATAGCTAACCTAGAGTTAGCCGCATCCCTTTCTGGTATTTCGATTAATGATGTTGCCACAGCGGCGAAAGCGTTAAACGTTAAACTGGCAGACGCAGCGGGTGGAACGGGCACGGCTGTTGAGGTTTTAAAAGACCTAGGCTTGACCGTCAAAGACTTAGCGGTGATGGATCTTGACGAGAAGATCGGCGCGTTAAACAAGGCTATCAAAGAAAACATCGACCCGACTGAACAGGCAGCCTACGCGGCGGACCTATTCGGTACGCGGGCCGGTGCTGCAATAGCAATGCTAGATTCTGAAACAATCAAAAGCGCGTCCGACCAGATTGAGCGGTTTGGGCTTGCTATTAGTGACATCGATGCCGCCAAAGTTGAAGCTGCAAATGATGCAATCGAGATTCTAAAGCGATCAACCGATGGCCTAGTTCAGCAGTTTACTGTCGCGCTTGCCCCGGCGATAGAGGCCGCCGCTAACGTTCTGTCAGAGCAGTTTATTTCAGCTAGTGGCGATATGCAGTCAGGCGTTCAAGACGCGGCAGACGCAGCTATAGAAGCTTTTGCTGATGTGTTAGATGGTGCTGCTGGACTTATTGGTTTTATTGAGCAAAACCAGGACGTAGCAAAGTTCGGAGTGATGGGTTACCTTTTATTCGGTAAAAAAGGCGCAGTTCTTGGGGCGGCCATTGGTGGTACGTTCGACTTTGTAAAAGAGCAGATGGACGCCCTTGGCATAAGCACATCCACAGCAATGGACCCAACACTTCAAAAGATAGATGATTTAAACGAAAAAATAGCATATATATCAACGCAGTTTGCTGTTGCGGATTTCTTTAAGCTTGATACAGCTCAAGGTTTTAATGATCAGATAACGCTTTTGCAAGTTTCTGTTCAAGATCTTATGTCTACAATAGAGGACGGAAGCCCAGCCCAGCAAGAGCTTAACAATCTTCTTGCGCAAGGTGTTGAGAACGGGGATTCACTTAGCCAAACAATGTTAAACGTTGCAGAAGCAATCCGAGGAGCCAAAAGCGCAGCGGGTGAAGCAACAGAAGGCGGCCTTTTACTTCCGTCCCTAGAAGCTATTGACCCAGAAAAAGATCCGTTAGTTTTAAGCAATCGCCAAAAGCTTGAAATAATGAAAATGGATTATGATCAGTATGAATCCTATCTTACAAAAGCTAGAGAGATGGGCGCGCAAGATAGCGTAGAATCACAAGGTTCAATGTTAATTGATTATCAGCAATTTGCTGATATGAGATTAAAAGCTGACAAAGTCGCAGAAGACAAAAAAGCCAAAACGCAAAAATTTTACAGCAATGAAACCCTGGTTGCTTCAAGCAAAGCCTTCGGTGATATTTCGTCACTAATGAGCAGCGAAAGCAAAAAGCAGTTTGAGATTGGAAAGAAGGCGGCGCAGGCTCAGGTGGTGGTTGATACTTACGCCTCTGCCAGTGCCGCGTTTAAGTCGTTGGCAGGCATTCCAATAGTTGGCCCGGCATTAGGCGCGGCAGCGGCTGGTGCTGCTATAGTTGGCGGCATGGCCCGGCTCAATGCTATTAGTTCGAGCAGCTTTGGAGGCAGCTCTGTTAGCAACCCAACGGCAGGCTCTAGCGGCACGGGAACATCTTCAGCAGCAACAGCAGACGCCGCAATGGCAGGCCAGTCTGCGCAATCAAACGCGCAAACGCAAAGCCTATACATCGAAGGAATCGACCCAGGTTCGATGTTCTCGGGTGAGCAGGTACGAAACCTAATCGACAAAATCAATGAAGCCGGCAGCGATGGAAAACAGGTGATGCTAGTATGACGCACTTAAGCACGAATTTAGTATTAACGCTGAATGAGATTAACGACAATGCCGGGCGAATCTGTTTCGATAATGTCGTGACCTCTGGCTCCATATCGGCAACATCGGCAGCGGCAGGTTCGCCGATTACCAACGCCACCAACCCCGCGACGGCGTTTGTTTGGGCTGCAACGAGTACAGCAACGCAGACAATCACGATAACCAACGGCAGCCGACGCCCTATCGATTACATCGGCATTGCACGGCATAACCTGAATCAGCCGGGCCTTGAAGTAGCTGTCAGTTTTGACGGCACACTGGTCTACCAGTCGGGCGCTATCGGTCAGGAGCAGGCGCTGTTGTTCCTGTTCTCGCAAGCGACACCTGCAACGATTACGCTTTCAATAACGGGTGCAACTACTGCGCCGACAATTGCCGTCATCTACGCGGGCTTGTCGCTGCGTTTAGAGCGCAACATCTACGTGGGCCATACGCCTATAACGATGGGGCGTGAACGCACCGCCATAAACGGCATAAGCCAGTCAGGCGAGTATCTAGGCGAGGTGGTGTTAAATAAGTCGTTGACGACCGGCGTATCATTGCAGAACCTGACGCCGTTCTGGTATCGACAAAACCTTGACCCGTTCTTTGCGCAGAGCCCGCGACCACCTTGCTTTTGGGCATGGCGTCCCACAGGTTACCCGGCAGAAGTTGGATACTGTTGGGTTGAGGGAAATCCGAGGCCGACGAACCAGCGTTCTAATGGTATGATGCAAGTCGATTGGAATTTCCGAGGTATTGCGTGAGTAATCGAATTAGTTTTATAGAGCTTGAGGTAAAAAAATGCCAGCGGGTTTACGGGTCATCACCTTGCACCGCAGCCGTGGGCGTTACTGGCGATCAAAAATGCTTCAACAGCCGGGCAACCTGTCAGGATCTGCCAAACATACTGGAAGCAAACGAGTCGGTTCGGCTGGCGAAACCGTCGAGCATAAAACCTGACGATATTAATTCGACGCCATATATTGAAAATATTGAATCCATTAGTTATACGCCTCCGGTGCTTGACCTAGGCCGATCTATTGGCGTGCGCGCTTCATTGTCTGTCTCTTTTAAAGACCACAGAAGCCCTGACAGCGACGCTACCGGCGATCCATACTTGGGTGATCGGAATTACGACCCGTACACACTGGGCACCTATTTTGGAAAGCTGAAGGCGCGGCATCCTTTTTTGCGTGGGCAGTCTATATATTGGGTTCAGGGCACGGATGGCCAAGAGTTTGAATCTATGGAGCGCCGCCATTTTATCGTCGAGGAAACGGCAGGCCCGAACAGTTCCGGCACCTACAGCATTACCGCGAAAGATGCTTTGAAGCTTGCGCAGGGTGATAGAGCGTTAGCGCCTAAAGCCAGTCAGGGTTACTTGGTAAACGCAATAACAGCCGCACAAACGCCGCCTTTTACAGTCGTTCTTTCGCCGTTTGGCATCGGTAATGTTGATTATCCGACATCCGGAACCGCTGCAATTGGCGGCAAAGAGATAGTGAATTTTACTCGTTCTGGTGACTCGGTGACAATAACAGCTAGGGCGCAAAATAATACTGAAGCCGCTGCGCACGAGCCAGAAGACCGCGTGCAGCTCTGCCTAAAATATTCAAGTCAAACCGCACCGACAATTTTAAACAGTCTTTTAACAAACTATACTGACATACCGGCGGGTTATATACCGTTGGCAGATTGGGTGGTTGAGTCTAATATCTATTTAGGCAAATCATACAGCACGGTAATTGCAGAGCCGACACCAATTAATAGTTTAATAAATGAAATATTAGAGCAGACCGGCTCTAACATGTGGTGGGATAGTTCGGCATCTAAAATCAGATGGTCAGTATTAAGCAAGCCTGACTCGTCGGCGTTTGAGTTTAACGAGTCAAATTATCTGCAAGGTTCTTTTAATATTGCCGACCAGCTTTCAAAAAGGGTCAGCCGAGTTATTGTAAATTATGGCCAGATTAACCCGCTGTTAAATTTAACGGATGAGCGGAATTATTCTTCAAGCCTATTAAATATTGATTTAGAGTCTGAAGCGTTTTTTAATAATACGCCAGCTTATAAGAACATCTACAGCCGGTGGATTGATGGAGATCTAAGAGACTCCGCGACATTTGTTGCTAACCTAATATTGCAAAGATATTCAACGCCGCCAAGAAAGCTCGGCTTTAAAATACTGCGCGACTCTATTAGTTTAATGCCTGAGCTTTCGGGTTCATATAATCTTAAAAATTTATACGTACAAGACTTTACCGGGGCGCAACAATCATTGCCGGTTCAAGTTACATCGGTGAATCCTGGCGATTCTACAATAACGGTCAACGCGGAAGAGGTTACATTTACTGAGATAATTCCACCTCCGCAAAACGTAGTTAATCTTTTTCCAACGCCTAATTATATTGGTTACAATATATATGACAGGGCAGTTGCGGAGATAGGCGGAGCGCCAATTGCGGCGACGGTAGTTAATGTTTTTATATCTGAGAATTTTATACTCGGTTCAATGACAACCGGAAGCGGGTGGCCAGCGGGCACAACCATAAACCTTTACGTCCAACCTGGTGCTAAGATTCTAGGCCCTGGAGGTAATGGCGGAGGCGGTGGTTCGGCTATTGCGTACCGTTCCAAGTATACATATTCACCCTTTATTGGTTTGCCTCCAATCACTGTTTATAACATAAGCGCAAAAACCACAACATCGCCAACAGGAGGCACCGCAGGCGGAACGGCGCTGGAAATATTGCACCCAATGAATATAACTAATAATGGCATTATTGGTGGCGGCGGCGGCGGTGCAGGTGGAGCAGGTGCGGCGGCGGCGGCACTTACGTTCACCCCAGAATACAATGGCTATGGAGCAGCATTGGCGGCAATTGGCGGCAATGGTGGCGGCGGCGGTGCTGGTTTTCCTGCTGGCTCTGGCGGCACAGCCGGGACGCAAGAAGCTTATTCCTATCGGATAATTACCGATCAGTTCTTTATTAGAACAGAAAGAAGGTACGACGATCCTGCTTTATTTCTTGGCCCTATTACATTGCCAGGAGCTGCTAAAGATGGCGGTATTTTAGACGGCGGTCGTGACAAACCTATAGCCTTTCAAAATAGCTACAAAGCCTTGGACTACCCGGCATCAACGCCAAGAATAAACGTTTTTGCAAAAAGCCCGGATAGCACTTCTGGTGTGGGACATGGTGGAGACCTTGGGCAATCCGGCCAAGTTGGCGGTGATGGCTATGCAATTTCGCAAATAGTATCTTTGCCAAATGATAGCTACAATTTGGAAGCTAATGAAGAAAACGGCGCAACCGCAGGCGCGGCAGGCGCAGCAATAAACACGAATGGCAATACAGTAACCTATTTAACAACCGGCGACATTAGAGGCGCAATCATATGAGTTTACCAATTTACCAACGAGTCGCCGTAACAGACGCAGGCGATGTTATTCCAGGTGCCGAGTATACGGTCATTAATGAAAATACCGGCGTGGCAGCTCCGATCTATTCGGATCGCACCGGCGCTACTTTATTAACCGCACCATACTTTGCCGACAGTGCCGGGACCATCCAGTTTTTCATCGCGCAGGGTACGACCTTCCGAGTCGCTGCTTCCGGTGGTGTGGGTACTTATACTGACCGGTATGTTTATGGTGTGGCTGAAGCTGTTTTAGTGCAGGCTGATGGAAATGTCGGGATTGGCACGAGTTCACCTGCGGAAAAGTTGTATGTTAATTCAACAAGCGGAGATGCCAGAATAGGACTTAACGCGCCCACTGGCAGTGATACCGAAATAAAGTTTTCAAATAATGGATCTGTTGAATACTCTATTGGGCATGACGACGCTACCGACAATTTTGTCATTGGTACAGTAAATGTAGACCTCCCAGTACTGAGCGTTACCAAAGCTGGCAATGTCGGGATCGGCACGAGTTCTCCAAGTAGTGCTCTTCATGTAAAATCGTCTAATGATGGCCCTATTTTCGACAGTGGCGGCACGGGAAATACAAATCATGCGCTAGTTGTAAGAGATAGCGCAAATAACCAGTTATTGCGTGTAAATAATAGTGGCGACGTACTCGTGGGTAAAACTGGTCTTAACACTAACACAGTGGGGTTGCAGCTTGAGAATGATGGCTACCTAAGCGCTTGCCGAGATGGAGGAAACGTACTTTTAGTTAATCGAAAATCAAGCGATGGAGCCTTAGCTACCTTCCAGAAAAATGGCACAACCGTTGGTACCCTTGGCGCATTAAACGGTGACCCATGGATGGCTAAGGCGAGCGGCAGTGGCGTTCGTTTTGTTGGTGCTGCTTGGCTCCCCACCAACAGCACAGGAAACGACAGTAATAACGTTGTTGATCTGGGATCAGGAGCTGTTAGCTTTGACGACATATTTGCCACAAACGGAACGATTCAACCCTCTGACCGAAACTATAAGCAAGACATCCTAGAAATTACCGCAGCAGAAACAGCCGTGGCTAAAGCTTGCAAAGGTTTACTACGTTCTTTCCGCTGGAAAGATGCAGTAGCTGAAAAGGGCGACGATGCTCGGATTCACTTCGGTATTATTGCACAAGACTTGCAAGACGCTTTCACAGCGGAAGGTTTAGATGCTGGGCGATATGCTATGTTTACCTCCGACACCTGGTGGGAAACTAAAACAGAAGTTGCAGCGGTTGAGGCGGTTGAGCGTGTAGAGTTTGTGCAGGCTGTTGAGGCATCTGAAGCTCTATACAGCGAAGCTGGTGAGCTTGTCAGCGAAGCCGTTGAAGCGGTTGAGGGCGTAGAAGGCGTTGAATCCGTCGAAGCTGCTGAGGCTTATACGCGCACCGATAACTTTTACACACTAGCAGAAGCACCGGCAGGCGCTACAGAGCGCACCCGTTTGGGTGTTCGATACTCTGAGCTATTGGCGTTTATTATTGCGGCGCTTTAAAAGGCAACAATGGAATCTGTTAGCCTCTTAGAAATAATCCCGGCGCTCTGGCCAATCATCGTCGGGTTTGTTGGCCTCATTTTTTGGCTGGCTAAAAGCTACGCGGACATTGAGACCTTGAAAGAGAAGGTCAAAGTG
>TARA_R110002167_G_scaffold2460_2_pt1 | contig 14262 bp, 12 predicted proteins | sample TARA_R110002167 | Tara Oceans TARA_R110002167 (sample SAMEA4398238) | marine metagenome | biome: Polar Biome; feature: [MES] marine water layer (ENVO:01000295) within the mesopelagic zone...; material: water (ENVO:00002006), including particulate matter (ENVO:01000060) such as...... | reverse complement strand
TAATGGTTGGTAGTAACCAGGTTGGGCAACGGCACGATCATATCTTGGAGCCCAAGCCTTCTGACAAGCAAATTCCCGGTATGCAACCCATAAGGAATAAAGTCGATATGTCCCCGCTCCAGTTTGCCAAAATTCTGGTGACCTTCGGATACCCGTTCAATGGTCAGATTTTTCAGCAAAAATTGATCAAACGCATCACCGACACTATCACCGAGCATCAGACCCGCAGTTTTCCCGAGTAAATCTTCCCTGCGCTCAAACGGGAACGGGCGGTTACGGTTAACAAAGATGGCCATTGGATCATCGATAACCGATTCCCGGCTGAAATCAAAAAACTTCTCACGTTCTAAGGTGCGGTAAGCCACAGCGACATCCACACGCCCTAGCTCCACCTCACGCAGGCAGCGCTTCCAATTCCCAACCACCTTGGCTTGGGTTTCGTAACCGAGTCGGTTGAAAATCCGTTTGACCACTTCAGGAGCAAGCCCGACAATGCGGTCCTCCTCAGCCCAGGAAACGGGGGGATAATCAGGATGACCACAGAGCACAATCTGCTTCGAACCCTCAACTGGCGCTTCTTCAGCGTTTGCCGATAGCGAAGATGCGGGCCACAGCAGGACGATACAAAAAAGAGAAATGACCGGATACCAAGGCCATTTCATGGCTAATGTTTAATCACTTTAGGATTAAAAAGATAACCGGTACCGTGCACAGTAATGATTATATTGGGATCAGCCGAATCATCTCTGAGTTTGCGCCGCAGCCTACCGATTAATACATCGATAGTCCTATCATTCGGCAACCATTCCCGATTTCGGATTTTGTCCATAAGATCATCTCTGGTCATGGCCACGCCTGCATGACTGATTAAAGCCATCAGCAGCTGGCACTCGCCGTCGGTCAGCTGCACTTTTTCATCATCCAGATAAATCAGCCGCCGGAGATTGACATCGAGGGTCCAGCCATTGAACGTCCTGTAGGAGTCCCCGGAAGTCACGGCAAGCCTCAACTGCCGTAGCTGCTGTACCCGTTGAATAAGATTCTTGGCTCTAGCGAGAACTTCTCTGGGGTTGAAAGGTTTAGTGACATAATCATCCGCTCCGCACTCAAGCCCGACAATTCGATCGACATCATCCTGGCGCATCGTAACCAGAATAATGCCTATGTCCGAATTGACCCTCAACTCACGAGTAAGCGTTAGCCCATCCTTACCAGGCATTCGAATATCCAGCAAAATCAGATCAATCGTTTCTTCTTCAAGAATAGCTTCGGCCTGCTCGGCAGTTTGCGCCTCTCGGACCAGGTAACCTTCACTTTCAAAATATCCCGCCAGGATATGGCGAGACGTCGGCTCGTCGTCCACCACGAGTATCATAGAATTACCCGGCATACGGATCCTCTCCTGCTTATTTCTGTAATCTCGCCAAACAACTGGAAATTACCTCTGTTAGGGAGCCTGCTAACAAGTTCCTTAGCGACCCGTTCACGAACCTACTTGACTTTCGACTCGTGATTTAAAGCAATATGACACCAGCAATACATCATTACAAACACAACGACTCTCCGGCTAGGCCCTCTAAGCGTCACCAAGGCCCGCGAGTCTAGGACCTCGAAACAAAAAGTTAAAACGGACGATTTGCGTAACGGTTCACCCAGGTTCTGCCTAACAGCAGTCAGCGAATGGGCGTAACCGGAGCGGCTAAGCGTTACAACAGCAATGCACGACCATACGCTCTATTAGCATCACTGGAGCTCATCAAAACCGATCGACACGAAAAGGATGTATCTCAACGTCCGGGGCCTTCCGACTGATGAGATCCGCGATGATTTTTCCGGTAATGCCCGACAAGGTCATACCGATATGACCATGACCGAATGCATAAAAAACACCCTTATCTTTCGCTGAAGGACCGATCACGGGCATTGAATCCGGCATCGAGGGTCGAAAGCCGGTCCACTCGGCATCGTAATCATCCAACTGGGGTAACAGTTTTTTCACCGTGTCGGCGATCAGCTTGATTCTTTTGGGGTTGGATGGGTTGTTAAGTCCGCCCAGCTCCACTGTCCCGGCAGCCCGCAAGGCCGAGTCCATGGGAGTCATATAAAAACCGACATCCGCCCAGCCAACCGGCCGACTCAGCAAATCCTGGGCACCGGTGTACATGACGTGATAGCCCTGCTCGGTATCCAAAGGGACTTTATCGCCAATTTGTGTTGCAAATTGGCGGGACCAGGCACCTGCCGCCACGACGACCTTGCTGCCGCTAAAATTGCCGTTGTCGGTAGCGATACTTAATTCGTCAGGACTCACCCGCTTGATGGATAAAGCCTTGCTCTTAACAATTATTCCACCCCGGGCGATCACAGAATCAGCCATATTCTTCAATAACTTGAGCGGGTTTCGAACGTGATAGCCGTCATTAAATAGTAGTCCGCGGTGGTAAATGGAATTTAGATTTGGCTCCAAATCTGAAATATCACCGTGACTTAGCTCCTGAACTGGAATTCCGTTTCGGCGCCTCAATTCAATATCCGTCCGTGCGTTAGCGAAGCTTTCCTGGGTACTGTAGAGGTACATGGTGCCGTTGATATCTAACAGATCATGCGCATTAGACTCCTTGAAAAGAGGTTCGAAAGCGCTGTTAACCTGGGATAACAGAACTCCCAATTCCCGAGCAATATCCTCCACTTTTTTAGGAGTACTCGCTAGTAGAAAACGGAACAACCAGGGAAGCAGCTGGGGGAGATACGACCAGCGTACCGATAACGGGCTTTGCGGGTTGAAGAGCAGACTAGGGATCTGCTTCATTACCGCAGGCGTTGCAACCGGGATGTTGGCGTAGGTCGCGATGGTACATGCATTACCATAGTAGGCACCCTCAGCAAAAGGGTCCGGATCGATCAGGGTGACTTTATGCCCTTGCTTCTGTAACCAGAGCGCAGTAGCAACCCCGACAAATCCGGCCCCTATAATCACGACATCGTGAGAGGCGTGCTCCGTTTCAGAAATATTGCGATTCATTATTCAAGCTCCAATTGACATTAACCAGTTTGATAAAAGATACAACCACCCTATGACTGGAAAATAATTAACAGCAAACACACCAGGTTGTTTTTAATAAATCCTACACCAACTACTAGTTCTTAGTTTAATATTCATATTATTACTTTACACAAACCAAATGTTATTCAATTCCAAGAATAAGTCTCGGTAAAGCCATAGACAGATCGGGTAAAAATGTTGTCAAAAGAACCACAGGGAGATAAGCAAAAAGTACAAACACGAGAGTCGGCTTTAGGATGCCTACCAGTTTTACATTACCGACCATCGCAGCGAAATATAATATAGGTGCAGTCGGTGGTGTGATCAGCCCCATCCCCAAGTTAACCGCGACAATCGCACCAAAATGCACGGGATCAATACCGAGCTTTACCATAATAGGTAGCAACATCGGCGACACTAGCAATATTCCGCTGACGTCATCCATAAACATACCGATTACCACTAAAAACAAGTTGATCATTAAAAGAAGCAAGATTTTATTTTCGGTTACCGATAAAAAAGATTCCATCATCTCTTGAGGAACATTTTCCATGGTAAAAAGACGTGCCAGCATGGATGCGAAAAAAATCAAAACCATCAGTACGCCGCTGGTCTGTGCCGCTTTCCAGACGATGTCGTAGAATGAAGACCAGTTGATATCACGATAGATCAGGAACCCTACGGGGATGGCATAGACAACCGCGATGGCGGCAGCTTCCGTAGGCGTAGTGATACCACCATAGATACAGCCCAAAATAATCAACGGCATCGCCAGCCCAAAAGCGGCCCGTTTAGCCTGAACCCCGGCAACCTTTGCTGCGTCCTGAAATCCGAGTGGCTCAGGAATTTCAATCGGCATGTTACGGGTCATGACCCTGTTCCAGAACATGAACAGTGAGATCAGTATCAGACCCGGCACGACAGGGGCCAGAAACAGCGCGGTAATCGAAGTATTGGTGACCCAGCCAAAAATAATCATGCTCGCACTGGGCGGAATAAGCAGCGCCAGTACCGACGAGCAGGCTACCAGACTAACCGCATAGTTCCTGTCATAGCCACGTGCTACAAGACGAGGAATCATGATGCCGCCGATCGCTGCAACAGCAGAACTGGCCATCCCCGAGATGGCCCCGAAAACCGCGGTCGATAAGATCACGACCACCCCCATGCCACCACGGAACCTCCCCGCAATGCTCTCTGCGAAATCGACAAGCCGGCCCGCGATACCGCCGTGGCTCATCAACCCCCCAGCCAGGATGTAAAGAGGAATGGCCAGCAAGACAATCGAAGATAGCTTTGAATAACCTGCCGAGATCAAAAAAATTGGGGTACCAAAATCTCCTAACAAAATTAGCAGTAGAGCTGCAGCCGCAAAACAGATTGGGACCGGGACACCAAAAATCAAAAGCGTAATCAGTAACAAACCATCCAGTATTATTTCAATGCTCATACCGCCCCTCCCTTACTACCACCTGTCTTTCCCATTTTAATAAAATGGATCAACCTATTTACAAAATCGATCGAGAAATACAGAGTCATTAAACTAAGGCCTATAAATATTGCGCTATGGACCCATCCCATATGGATACCAAGGTCTACAGAAACCGTTCCACGCTTAAACGTCCAAGACAGGTAATGCCAGCTCCAAACAACCATCCAGGCGGAGACTATCGCAGTAATTAAATCGACCACCATCGCAACAAAGTCCTGCCCCCGTCCTTCAGGCAACAAAACATCAATAAGGCTGGCAGATATGTGCTCTTGTTGCTTGGCACCGTACGATGCTCCGATAAAATATGACCATACCGCGAGATAGATAGCGATCTCTTCGATGCCATAGAGAGGAACATCAAAAAAATACCGCATTATTACCTGTATAAAAACTAGCAGCGTGACGCAAACACTGGTAGTAAACATAATCCAGCGTTGTGCATGAAGCTTTGCATTCCAAAGCAATATACCCAGATAAATAACTGACTTTAAAACAGACTTAAACATAAAATAGCCTCCAAAGAGAAACGAACTCGCAACGCGCAATAAAACCCAATAGGAACTATGCGAATCAGCGCTAATTGCTAGATCGACTGGGCGTCCATATGCCTGGAGAGCAAACCCCCAAACATATGGTGCTTTCTTTTATGAGACTCTACTGAAGACCTAGTTCTTGCTTTAGCCGTGCCATTGCGACAGGACCAATTTCACCTTCAATCTTCGGCCATACTTCCTTACGTGCGATTGCAGAAAAACTGGCTAGTTCTTCCTTGGACAGGATAACCACCTCGACACCGGCATCACGTAACGTCTGCAGACTTTTCTCTTCAGCAGCCTGGACCGCATCGAAACGTTCGAGGCTGATCTTTTGCGCAACATCTAACATCGCTTTTTGATCCTGCTCGTCTATGCCTTCGAAACGCTGCATATTCATCACCAGCCACAGGGGCTCGTAGTGGTCGTTATACTGCACCCACATTTTGGTAATATCCTTGAAGCCCTCCAGTTGCTGTGTAGCAGTACCGCCGACCATTCCATCGACTACCCCCGTGGATTGAGCCACATAAAGGTCAGACCAGGGAAGGGGCGAGGTATTAAAACCAAAACGGTCCATCAGAGCCCGGTGCGTAGTACCGCCCGGCCAGATACGAATTTTGGAATTCTGACTTGCATTTGGATCACGTGGATGTGGCAGGGGCTTAACAAACCCTGCACCACCCATTCCCGCGCCATAAACACTCAACAGTTTGATATCCTGCTTAGCGATAGCATCACTGACGATTTCGTATACATAACCGTTTTTAGAGTACGCTTTGCGTGCGCCGGCATAATCCTCAACGGCATAGGGAAACCACGAAAGCGCTACCGTCTTGTCAAACTTGGTAGAAAGAGACTGGAGCCCGATATCAACAGCCCCCTGCATCAACTGCTCGTGCACTTCGGTCCAGTCGCCGAGTTGGCTCGCCGGGTAGACGTTAATCTTAACTCGACCATCAGTAGCGCTACTGACCCGTTCCGCGAAATCGAGAGCAAATTTATGACCATCTGAACTAGGCTGCACCTGTGTCGATAGACGTAACGTCGTCGCGGCAGAAACCGTCATTGCGCCACTAAATAGCGAAAGAGAGAGACCCACAACTGCGCTCTTTAACAACAATCGTCGTTTGAAGTTATTTATTTTCATTATATTCTCCAGCCTTGGTAGATTATTTTTACGCTTAAAAACAGTAAAACAAACCTTTCAGATTAAATTGTATTTAATTACACAAAAAACAGTAAAAAATTACAATTTTTCTCACATCATGCCCCGTTAAGTTGTCTCTACTTTATTGATTATTTTGAAATATATGCATAGGCGATCACTTTGATAGTAGTGGCTATCGCTACCAGACCAGCCTCCATAACCGTCGCTCTGCTAGGATAAGGTTATTAGATATAACGAAGATAACGTCATTCACGATGGGAAAGCCTTTAGGATTGGTAATATAAGTTATCATCTGAGTAGTATCATCCATTGAGCCACCTGCAGCCTCTACTGTTTTTTTTCAAATCACCCAGGGTAATCTCTACCCGATCTTTTATACCACCGGCCTCAAACGTACCATCGGCTCTAATTTAGATCTGGGCAGTATACAAAAACCATTTTTCACCGTGGCCCATTCGACAGGTGAAGACATAACACGAAGGGGAATGAACCGGCTACGCTCGCACTAAATGTTGAAAACATTTCAAACATAGTAAAATCAGATATAAAATCAGTAGGTTGATTTATTTTTAATTAATTCTGCTCGGGGTTTTGTGACAAGCTTTGCAGCGATAACGCTGTAGCTCTTTGAGAGCGCCCCAGCGATGAATTTGATTATGATTGCACTTAGGGCATCTAAGGTCAGACTGAAGCTACTGCTCCAGATGCTCCAGATGCTCGATGATTGCAGGTATTACGTCGGGATGCCGCAATCGCTCCAGGAACAGCTGTCGTTGACCGGGGCTAGCGAGTCGATGGCTATAACGAGCTGGTTGAAATCGACCTGGTTCATTAGAAGCCTCCGACAATTTCTGGGGTTTCCTATAATTTAGTTCAGGATCAACAGCTAATCAGAACATAGCCGATGCGCCGAGTGATGTTGTTGATTGAATTTTGATAGCAGGTATTTTTCTCTTCTAACCTCCTTTGGTGGAGCGAAGAAGGAAGATTTAAACGCCTTGTTAAAATGCGCACTGTCGTAATATCCGCATTCGAGCGCAATATCTGTAATTTTTCGCTGAGTATTTGTTAGCAGCCAATAGGCACGATCCAGACGCAACTTTCGCCACATAGAAGAAGGGGTCATGCCCATTTTGGCGGAAAATACACCATCGAGCTGGGATGCAGTCATGCCTAGCTGGTCCGCCAGTGTTTTGATAGGCATGGGAATGTTCAGGTTGCTTTCCATATATTCGATCGCCTGGCTTATGCTGGCATCATCCCTCTTGCTTGCAGACACCGAACGATACTGTCCATCGTCTACGATTTCCCTCCCACATTGCCCCCGACTAAAATAACGCCCAAAATATTGAGACATCAGGGTAGAAGCTAGCTTCATTACACTGCCCGCCCCAGGACAGGTGATCAACTGGTTATCTACAATAAATGGCTGGTAAGAAACTGTTTCAATTTTTGGGTATATTGACCTGAATTTTAGTTCGCACAAGGCATCGACCGCACACTTTCGCCCATCAAGAAGGCTCTGGCTTGCCAACACATGACGACCTGAGGCGATGCCAACCAAGGGGACGTTATGTTTATGAGCCATATAAATAAAGTTTGTGGCGTCACTCCCGACTACCTTAGATGACGGTGTTAATCCGCCGATGATTACAACATAATCATATCTTTCAGGTTGATTAAAGCCGCTTCGAGGAAGCACATCAATATTGCAAGATGAGCGAATCGGTTTATTACGCTCCCCAACAACACTCCAACTAATCTCTTTCAGATCTGTATCTGAATATTCAGTTTTCAGTTGATCCAATACATTCACAAAACCTGAAAAACATTGAAACTCAAAATCCTGGCATAGAACAAACGCGATGGATATGCCTGTAATGTCTTCGTGACTATCCTTATACGATGAAGGCAACGACTCACTAGCACTCATAAATATCTCCTTTTTAAAAAACGAGAGTTGATAAATAGAAGAGAGACTATTTCGATGAGCAATAATCACCTTGCCTATTAAACAACCTAGACAAATAAATACTCAGGAAATGATAATTTTTCGTACAGAAAGTTTATGCGTGTTAAATGACATACCAGCAAATAAATTAGCACTGATATCGGGTGAGATAAACAGATCGGTCAACTTTATAACTATTGCCTTATGGCAAATGTAATAATTGCTCATGATGATACCCAACTTTTTATTTTTATCACTCTCTGCCGTTGTCAGGAGTAAGTTTTTGGTTCTATAAAACTAACAAACCTATGTAAACTCAGTATAAAAAGTTGGTGAAATTTTGTAGCCATTATGTAAACCGGTATTTACATAACCATCCATGAATAATTTATTTCCAGGTATATATTAGTCATACGGTGGTTTTCAGCGCCTAAACAGCCGCGTATATACGTTTTTTATATGCCTGCATGGTAACCCCTCAGTATGCAGACGCACCAGATCCGAACCAGCCCTTATGAGCACCTGGAGAAGTGAATTAAATAAAAAATGACAAGGCGCAGTAGGTTCCGGAAAATCGGTACTGGCCTTGCCCAAGAGGGTAAAATCAATAGACTTAATTTAGTTTGGCGGTTTAACCCAAGGCCCCATCCTTGGCAAAAAAATTGATAATCCATCGCATCATCAAACGGTCATCGACCTTGGCGGCTAACGACGCTTGACCCTCGCGACCACGAGGCGCCGGAATGCGATCGGCACGCCGTGCCATCAAGGCGCTTGAATAAGGCTGACTAAACTCCGGGTGACCCTGCACACTCATCATATGGTCCCCATATTGGAGCATGTAGTAGGGGCAGAAACGGCTACTGGCCAGCACTTCGGCTCCTGGTGGCAGATGGGTTATCTGGTCCTGATGACTCACCACCAAATCCAGCGATGCTTGGTAAGGCTCCATCCAGGACTTCTTGATATCAATCTGATTGAAGGACATACCCACCCCCCAGCCACGATCAGACAGCTCCGCCCGCCCCTTCATAACGTTGGCCAGCAACTGATGTCCGAAGCAGATGCCGACATATTTTTTCCCCGCCTGCGCCAGGGCGGACACGAACGTTTCCAATTGACCGATCCAGGGATAACCATCGTTCACACTGTAGCGACTGCCGGTGGAGATATACCCGTCACACGCATCGACCGAGTCAGGAAATTCGCCATCAATCACGCGGTAAGTCACGTACTCCCAGTCCGGTGCGATCTCGCCCAGCAAGGCTTCAAACATCGCCGGGTAATTACCGAATTCGGGTTGCAATTCGTCCATCACGTCGTCGCATTGCAAAATGCCGATTCTCATCATGCTCTCCTTAGTTGCTCTAGCCAGGACTTACAAACGTCCGTGTACCACATCTTTGAAGATGTCGGCGTATTGCTCCGCATCAAACGGGATCGGATTCCCACCGGCGGAAGGATCTTCGGATGACATCCGTCCAACACGCTCGGCATCGCTGTCGTCGATTTCGATAGCCGCCAGGCTATGGGGGATACCCAACTGCTCACGAAGCGCCAGTATCCAACGCATAAAACCGTCAAAACTGGCGTCGGTTAGATCCAAATAGCGGGCCAATCGTTCGATCCGTTCTTCGATGACGCTGCGATTGGCTTTGAGTATATAGGGCATCAAAATCGCGTTCAGCAGACCATGGTGGGCGTTGTACAGAGCCCCCAACGAATGAGCGATCGCATGCATACCGCCCAGTCCTTTTTGGAAAGCGGTGGCACCCATACTGGATGCGACCAACATCTGCGTCCGCGCCTCGATGTCGTTACCATCGGATACGGCGCGTGCCAGGTAAGTCTTCACCAGCCGGATCCCTTCGATCGCAATCCCTTCCGCCATTGGATGGTAGAAAGGCGAGCACAGCGCTTCCAGGTTATGGGACAGCGCGTCCATACCGGTGGCGGCGGTGATGTGCGCGGGCAGACCGGTGGTCAGTTCAGGGTCCAGAATCACCACCGACGGCAGCATCAGCGGGTGGAAGATGATCCGCTTGATCTGGTTGGCCGAGTCGGTAATCACCGAGGCACGGCCCACTTCGGAACCGGTACCGGCGGTGGTGGGTACCGCAACAATAGCAGCTACGCCGGCTTCATTGACTCGGGTCCAGTTATCGCCGACATCCTCGAAATCCCATAATGGGCGATCCTGCCCGGCCATCAACGCTACCGCCTTGGCGGCATCCAAGCCCGAGCCACCACCGAAGGCAATGACGCCATCGTGCTGATTAGCTCGATAAAAGGCCACCCCTTGATCCACATTCTGGCCCGTAGGATTGCCCTGAATATCGCAAAACAGCCCTATCCGCAGGCCCGCCTCGCGGCAAGACGTCAGGGCCTGCTGGACCATCGGAAGTGCAGCCAGTCCGGGGTCGGTTATCAGTAGCGGCGCTCGCATCCCAAGTTGCTGACAGACCCCCGGCAGTTCTTTAATCCGGCCCGCGCCGATACGCATGCTGTTCGGGTAGTTCCAGTTGGCAGTGAGTTCGGTCATGGTAAACCCCTTATAGCTCGGTCTTGATATGGAAGGATTTAGGCCGGGTCAGCGACTCGTAACCCAGTTTCGACAGGGTGCAGCCACGACCGGAGTTTTTGACCCCGGTCCAGGCCAGTGCCGGGTCCAGGTAGTCGCACCGGTTGATGAAGAAGGTACCGCTCTGCACGTCATCACCCAGTGCGATTGCGGTGTCGATGTCGCGACTAAAAATGGACGCGGTCAGGCCAAACTCGCTGTCATTCATCAGCGCAATCGCCTCGGCATCCGAGCTGACCTTTTGGATCCCGACCACCGGGCCGAACGACTCTTCGGTCATTACCCGCATGCTGTGATTGACATTGGTCAGCAGCTGCGGGGCCAGATACGCGGTGCCGGGTTGATCCAGCGGAAAGTCTCTCGGATCGATATGGGTGACCGCGCCCTGCGTGACCGCCTCATCGATCTGACCACGAACGAAGTCGGCAGCGGCGGCGCGCACCACCGGGCCCAGCGTGGTTTTTGGGTCGTCGGAGCGGCCTAATTTGTATTGTTTGACCAGCGCCACCGCCTTGTCCACGAAGGCGTCATAGAGCGCTTCGTCGACATAGATCCGTTCGATACCACAACACGACTGCCCGGAGTTAAAGAAAGCGCCGTCAATGGTAGTTTCTACCGCATGGTCGAGGTCGGCATCGGCACGCACATAGGCGGGATCTTTACCGCCCAGCTCAAGCCCCACACCGATAAAGCGACCGGCTGCGGCACGCTCGACCATGGCGCCACCCTGCACCGAGCCGGTGAAGGCAACATAATCGATCGAGGGCGACTGAATCAGTTTCTCGGTCTCGGCATGGGTCATATGCAAGTACTGAAATACCCCGTCGGGTAGCCCGGCGGCTTGAAACGCCTCGACCAGTCTCTCGGCGCACAACGGCGTCTGCGCCGAATGCTTAAGCAGCACCGCGTTGCCAGCCAGAATCGCTGGCATCACCGCATTTATCGCAGTCAGGTAAGGGTAGTTCCAGGGGGCAACAACAAATACCACCCCGAGGGCTTCGCGCTGAATGTAGCGCCGCAGTCCGGCCTTCTCGTTAATGTGGATGCGCGCCAAGGCTTCATCGGCGACATCGATCATATAGTTGGCGCGTTCTTCAACGCCGCTCACCTCCGCTGCCGCGTACCGAATCGGCCGGCCCATCTGCCAACACAGCTCTTGGGCAATCTGGTCGCGGTTGCCGGCGAAGGCTTCAACCGCCTTGCGACAGATCGCCTGGCGCTCGGCCAAGGGCTGTCGCTTCCACGCCGCTTGCGCCGTCACAGCCCTTGCCTGAGCCGCATCGATTAATGCTGGGGTCGCATAAGGTCGCTCGACGTAGATGGTGCCATCGACGGGCGACAGCGTCTGTTGCATTGAAGTCATAATTGAATCTCTTCTGTCAAAATAAAGGACACAAAATAGGGTCTGCAGTACTGCAGAAAAGAGCTGCAGCCAAAAGCCGCAGCACTACACAATCATTGTCAGACCATCCGGCTTAGATGATTTCGAAGTAACGTTTGAGTTCCCAGTCGGTAATATGCTTGTTGAACTCCCGTCCTTCCCACTCACGGCTGGCGGCGTAGTGCTCGACAAACTCATCGCCAAACAGCTCTCGGGCCACGGCCGAGTCACGCAGCGCCTGAGCTGCATCAGTGATATTTTTCGGCAGCGCCAACTCCGCCGGATGCTCTTGCTCGTAGGCGTTACCGACCACCATTTCGGTGGGCTCCAATTCGTGTTCGATACCGTACAAGCCGGCACCCAGCGTAGCGGCCAGCGCAATATAAGGGTTGGCATCGGCCGAGCCGAGTCGGAATTCGACCCGTTGGGACTTGTCGGAGCCGGGGATGACCCGCAGCGCGGTAGTCCTATTCTCACAACCCCAGGTGGCATCGGTCGGGGCCCAGTAACCGGGAATCAGGCGCGAATAGGAATTGACCGTCTGCGCCATCATAACCAGCATCTCCGGCATAAATTTCTGTTGTCCTGCCAGAAAATGACGTTGCTGCTTGCTCATGCTCATCGGTTGCTCGGGATCGTAAAAGGCCGAGCCAGACCCCGAATTAGAGCCGTCCTTATGACGCAGCGAGATATGGATATGGCCAGACTGGCCCGGACAATCATTCGACCACTTGGCCATAAAGGTCGCCATCATATCCCTGCGCTGGGCCCAGACCTTGGTAAAGGTTTTGAACAACGCCGCTTTATCGGCAGCCTCCTGAGCACCACACACCGACAGTGCCGCTTCGAGCACGCCCGGACCGGTTTCGGTATGCAGACCCTCAATCGGAAAATCCATCTGTTCGCTCAGCTCCAGCAGTTCTTTATACAGATCTCCATGAACCGAACTGCGCAACATCGAATAACCAAAGGCGCCCGGGGTGATCGACTCCAGGTTGCGATAACCCTTGTCCCGAATCGATTTCGGCGTCTCGTTGAACATAAAAAACTCGTACTCGAACGCGGAGAATACGTCGAAGCCCATGTCATCGGCTTTTTGCAGCACCCGCGTCAGCAGGCTACGCGGACCGACTTTGGCCGCCTCGCCTTCAAAATCGCAGAGGAACAGCAGCATGCCCGGCTCGAACGGAATATCGCGACAACTCTCCGGAATCACCTTGACCTGAGCGTCGGGATAGCCGGTATGCCAGCCGGTAAACTTGACACCGACATTCTCGTACAGCTTATCCTGCGAGTCCCAGCCCAGCACCACATCACAGAAGGCAAAGCCGTTCTCCAGCGATGAGAGGAACTTTCCTTTGTCGATATACTTGCCGCGCATGATGCCGTCATTGTCGAACAGACCGACCTTGATATGGGTCAGGCCACGCTCTTCAACGATCTGCTTGGCGTCAGCGATGGTTTTCACATCTCTTGGATTAAGCATTTTTTTCCTCTCTTATTAAAAGTGCCTTTTCGATCTAGGTATAACTGTAAGTAAATTGCCAAAAAAAGCGGCCTAAATGAGCCGGTAAAGAATTCGATCTCTACATCCTGCAAGACCAGTGGGAGATCGAACAACATTGATCCATGTAGGGCATACAAAGAGACTAGACCGAATCTGCCGAGGCAGAATACACAAAGAAACCGGGTCAACGTCGGTCTACCACGAAGTACTAATACAAGCCGCGACTGGGCGAGCTCATCAGTGCTTCACATACAAATCTCTGTCGTTACGGTAAATACTATTCCGTGCTCATTAATAAAAATTGTAAAAATCTGATTGAATATCAGCGTCATTTTTACTAACCGTTGAACGACGAATGTAAACCCGATTACCTATGCTTCTTTAACCGGGTACAGCTGGGCTAAGTACTACATTAGCGAGCCCTGAAGGTCGACTTGGTTTGAGGTACAGACTAATGGAAACTATCGATCAATTGTTCTAATTATGATCATGAGAAAGGATCTAGTGCAGCAGATCGCCGAGGGTACTAATGACGTCCGCTATCGGGAAAGGGTCTGGATGTATCAGGCTGGTTTAGTCCCCTATGAATGTCTGGAATGGGCA
>TARA_R110002167_G_scaffold75848_3_pt1 | contig 14348 bp, 10 predicted proteins | sample TARA_R110002167 | Tara Oceans TARA_R110002167 (sample SAMEA4398238) | marine metagenome | biome: Polar Biome; feature: [MES] marine water layer (ENVO:01000295) within the mesopelagic zone...; material: water (ENVO:00002006), including particulate matter (ENVO:01000060) such as...... | reverse complement strand
GAATCATCGAGAAGTATTACAATGATAACCCTGCTGGCTATGCTCGGCTTGTGACAACCAAAGGGGCTAACCTTACCAACGTCAAAGTAAACTCTACTGGGGCGACGGGATGGTGCTACAGTGTTGATGGCGGCTCACCTACAGGCAACTATTTTGCTGGAAACAGCTATAACCGAACTATCACCATACCCGCAGGAGCAGGTGTTCCGCATCAAGTAGACATTTGGCCTGCCAATAGCGACACAAGTGGTCGCGTAGGTGATTTGACCTATCTGGAATGCAGAAACAGCAGCATCACTAGTCTGGACGTTAGTGGTTTGACGAGTTTGACCACTCTGCGTTGCGAAAACAACAGCCTCACTAGTCTGGACGTTAGTGGATTAACGAGTTTGAACCTTCTGTTCGCCAACAACAACGACCTCACCAGTCTGGATGTAAGTGGATTAACTGCATTGGCCTATCTGCAATGCAGCAACAACAGCCTCACCAGTCTGGATGTAAGTGGATTAACGAGTTTGACCAATCTGTATTGCTACAACAACAGTCTCACAAGTCTAGACGTTAGTGGATTAACGAGTTTGACCAATCTGTATTGCAACAACAACAGTCTCACTGGTCTTCTGGATGTTAGTGGAGCAACGAGTTTGACCCATCTGCGTTGCGACAACAACAGCCTCACAAGTCTAGACGTTAGTGGATTAACGAGTTTGGCTGAGATGGATTGCCAAAACAACAGCCTCACCAGTATTACCGCAACGGGATTTGATGGAGCATTCTTCCACGGCTACGGGCATCATCAGGGTATGAAGTTTCAAGGCAACGACCTCCTCACGGATGCAGTCTATTCAATGCTCGACCAGATGATAACAGCCAATCCAGTGACCACTGTGGAGCTAGACGGAAATCCCTGCGAAATTAATAATGTGTTGCAGGATGGCGTCACATACACAGCAGCTCAACTGTCTGCTTTAGCGACAAGTAAATCCCTTACCCTCATCCTTAATTAAGTTGAATATGAAACTAAACTATCTAATTACACCTACAGCTAACATTGCCGACATTGGTAAAGTAGGTTCAAGCTCCTTGAGCTATGCGATACTGAAAGCCTTCTATCCTGAAAAGGAAGTCGTATGGGCAGGGGCTGACCCAGCAAACACACCCAACCATCTTGGGCGCAACCGCATCCCACGCACAGAGACACCAGAGCTTACTGTTCTTGTTCCACTCCGTGACGCAGTTGAACGCTTCCGTTCAGCTTGCTCTCAATCACATATTGAAGATGTGGACGCACTGCTTACTAAGTTGGAAACAGATGGTGTCTTGCGTAATGATAACAAAGCTATCGAGTCCTTCCACTTCCGACCACAATCGGATTACTTGTATCCAGACGCTGCGGTGAAGCTCTACCGCTTCCCAGAAGACTTGGACGCACTTGGAACTGAAGCAGGTTTACCTGTTCCACTTCCTGTCATCAATGATGGCGACAGTCAGAACCCACCGAAACCGAATCTAACGGCAGAGCAAATCACCCGCCTAGAGGCAATCTATGCTGACGATGTGGCGCTACGCGACTCGATTGCTACGGCTGGACAGGAGCTTATAGTGCCACCCGCACCACCCGCACCAACTGAGCCATTAGACCTAGAGGCCGTGAAAGCATCTCTACGTCCAGAGCGTAATCGTCTACTCACTAGTTCAGACTGGACACAGCTCAACGATTCACCATTATCTGAAGACAAGCTCGCTGCTTGGTCTGCATATCGTCAAGACCTGCGTGACCTGACAGATAATATTGATGAGAACGGTGAAGTAGAATTTCCTGTAGCACCTTAATAAATTATGAGTAAATCAGCCCAATCCTTATATCAATCCCTTGAAGGTAAACGATACACCTACTTGGACAGGGCTAGAAAATCTGCAAAACTTACACTTCCATACGTCATGCCAGATGAGGGCTTCGGTTCTCACAGTCGTTTGGATACACCATTTCAGGGCGTTGGGGCAAGAGGAGTAAACAACCTCGCTTCTAAATTACTGTTGGCACTTCTACCTCCCAACGCCCCCTTCTTTCGTTTAAAGATAGACGAGTACAAGCTGCGAGCTGAAGGCGCTCCTGATGAGTTGATCACTGAGATCGAGACTTCCCTACAACAAGTAGAGGAAGCTGTGATGGATGAGATCAGCGGCGGTACTTACCGCACAGGAGTTCACGAAGCTCTGAAGCAATTGATCATCACAGGTAATGCACTGATCTACCTCCCAGACGACGGAGGTCTTCGTGTGTTCCACCTTGATCGTTACTGTGTAGAGCGTGATGCTATGGGCAACATTCTGTACGTGTGTACAAAAGAAGATTTATCGTACATGTCTCTCACTGAAGAGATGAAGAGTTTAGTTGGTGGACAAGACATGGAATCACCAGACGAAGAGATTTGCTTATACACGGCTGTTTGTAAGAAAAACGATCGGTGGGATGTATGGCAAGAAATCAATGGAGAGAAGATTCCTTCATCCGAAGGATCATACCCCTTAGATAAGAACCCTTTCATTCCTCTAAGGTTCTCTCGCATTGATGGAGAAGATTACGGCAGAGGGTACGTTGAAGAATACTTAGGAGACTTACAGTCTCTTGAAGGACTGACACGTGCGCTCGTTGAGGGCAGCGCAGCAGCTGCTAAGGTCCTGTTCTTGGTCAACCCTAATGGCACGACAAGAGCTAAGACTTTGGCTGAATCTCCGAACGGTGCTATCACCCAAGGGAATGCTCAAGATGTCTCCGTACTCCAGCTAAATAAATTTAATGACTTCCGAGTTGTGCAAGAAAGCATGGCCAAGATTGAAGAGCGTATGGGACATGCGTTCCTTCTTACATCTGGAGTCGTACGTAATGCAGAACGTGTTACGGCTGAAGAGATCCGCATGCTCAGTCAAGAGCTTGAGTCTGCCATTGGCGGTCTCTACTCACTACTTAGTAATGAGATGCAGCTTCCTATGGTCAATCGATTGATGACCATCATGAACAAGGTCGGTTCTCTGCCTGAACTTCCAGAGGACGTTGTCAGCCCTGTTATTATTACAGGCGTTGAGGCATTAGGAAGAGGTAATGACTTACAGAAGCTGGACATGTTCCTAGCAGGAGCAGCTCAGGTCGTAGGTCCAGAGGCTATCCAACAGTACATCAATGTAGAGGAGTACTTTAAACGCCGAGCTACGTCGCTTGGTATTAAGACAACAGGTCTAGTTAAGGACCAAGAGCAAATGCAAGCGGAAGCTCAGCAAGCTCAACAAATGCAGATGGCAGAGAAGCTTGGACCAGCTGGTATCAAGGCTATGTCAGAGGAAGCAAAACTACAACAACAACCAGAAGAGCGAGGAGAACAGTAAAATATGGCGAATTATCAGTCAGTAACAGTAAGCGAGAATACAACTGAAGAGAATGTATCTCTCGAAGATCAAGCAGCTATGCAAGAGAAAGCTGCCAACGAGAACGGTCAGACATTAGAGTCTAATACTGAAGGGACTGAAGATCGTCCTGAATGGTTGGATGAGAAGTTTGAAAGTCCTGAAGACCTAGCGAAGGCATACAAAGAATTACAAAGTAAACAATCAAGTAAGGGAACTAAGAAAGATGACGATAGTGAAGAAGTTAAAGAAACTACTGGAGGCGAAGAAAGTAATCCTGTTCAAAAAGCTTCGCAAGAGTTTACAGAGAGTGGTGAACTATCTGAACAAACTTTTGCAGATCTAGAGAAGGCAGGCATCAGTAAGGAAATGGTAGAGACCTACATCCAAGGTCAACAAGCTATCTCTGAAGCTTCCGCATCACAGATCCAAGACGCAATCGGAGGTAAAGAGAACTTTGCTGCGATGAGCGATTGGGCTGGTAAAAATCTAACTGAAGGTGAACTCCAAGGTTACAACGCTATTGTAGAGACTGGCACTGTTGATCAGGCACGTGTGGCCGTCAAAGGAATGTACGCACAGTTCGTCTCTGAAGGAGGTAAGTCTCCTACTCTTAATCAAGGCAGCACATCAGGTATCGGAGGAGCTAAAGCATTTGGTTCAGCCGCAGCTATGGTTGAAGCCATGAGTGACCCTCGCTATAAGAATGATCCAGCTTATCGTACGAAGGTTGAGAAACAAATCGCAGCGTCGAACGCATTTTAATTATGAGTGTAGAACTATTAGCAATGCTTGGAGGAGGTGTATCAGGCTTCATCATGAAGATGATCGCATCCCAAGCTCAATCACAAGCCCGTCTTCTTGAGGCGACCTTAGTAAAACAAAAAGCCGCTGACGTGTCTGCTTCTCAAGCAGCTGGTCGAGGTGGTGTTTGGGTAAGGCGTCTGTTCGTCGGCTTCATCTTGTTTGCAGTTATTGTAGCTCCATTCATTTTATCACTTTTAAACACTCCTGTTACCGTAGAGAAAGAATCAGCCAAAGGCTTGCTTGGTTTCTTGGGTATCGGAGGTGGCGGTTGGTTGTCGCTGGATGGGTTCGTAATCCTTCCAGAAGTACGGCAGGCAATGCTAGCCATTGTGGGATTCTACTTCGGTAGCTCACAAGTTAAATAATTTCATACTCTAAGTTTAAAGTAGCGACTGAGCCTGATACGTCAGATAACTCACTGATTGCCAAATATACCAAGACTGAAAACCACAAGACTAACGAGAGTACTAACTCTCATTCATTAACTAACAATAGAAAAAGGAAAATAATACTATGGCAAATGGTGACTTCTCACCCACACGTAGTGGTTTAATTCAAGGTGGCTCGGATGTAGATAAGCTCTTTTTGAAAGTTTTCTCTGGTGAAATTCTTACGAGTTTCTCTGAGGCAAACGTCATGAAAGACCTGCACATGCTTCGCACAATCTCTTCGGGGAAATCTGCGCAGTTTCCAGTCAGCGGAATTGCTTCTGCTAAATATCATAACGTAGGCGAAAACATCGTCGAGTCGAGTACTGGATATCTGTCCAACATCGGCATGAACGAAAAGGTCATCACTATTGATGATGTTCTCGTTTCTTCGACCTTCATCGCAAACATTGATGAACTCAAAAAGCATTACGACGTTCGTAGCATTTACGCTGCTGAACTTGGTAAGGCTCTAGCTAAGCGCTTCGACATCGCAACGATGAAGACTCTGTATGGTGCTACTCAAGCATCTGCTAACCTCAGCACTACTGCTGCTGGTTCTAGCATCACAGGCGCTGACACTACAACTGCTGCTGGCATCATCGATGCTCTCTATGCTGTTGCAGAGAAGCTGGATTCGAATGACGCTCCAGACGAAGGTCGCTTTGCGATCCTTGCTCCAGCCACTTATTACAAGTTGCTGACAGCTGACAACGTCGCTATCAACAAGGACACTGGTGCTGGCGGTAACGTCAATGCTGGTACTGTTGCAAGCGTTGCTGGCATCCGTCTGGTCAAGAGCAATCACATGAAAGATATTGCATCTCTCGGTGACCTCAGCGCCACAGCTACAGGCGACGGCTCGTCCGTCAATGACGTGTTCGGCACTAACGGTGCTGGCTACAACGGAGATTTCTCTGCGTTGACAGCTGGTTCTGGCTCTTCCCTTGAGTACGGCATGCTTTGCGGTACTAAGGAAGCAATCGGTACAGTCAAGCTTCTTGACCTTGCTACTGAGAGCGAGTACCAAATCGAACGTCAAGGTACACTGTTCGTTGCTAAATACGCAATGGGCCACGGAGTTCTCCGTCCTGAGTGTGCTGTTGCAGTTAAGCCTGCTTAACACCTATCTAATCCCTGCCCCTCTTCGGAGGGGTGGGGTTTTTTTTAATCATAAAGGAATAAATATATGACAACTTTAACGACACAACTCGAAGCTATTAACGTGATGCTGGGGCATATAGGTGAATCACCTATTAACTCTCTTTCAGGCACTGGTGCTTTACCAGTCAGTGCTACAACAGCCTTGGCCGCTCTGAACGAAATTAGCAAAGAGGTACAGTCTGAAGGTTGGCATTTTAATTCAGAGAATAAAGTAATACTCAGCCCTGTGGGTGGAGTGATTACTGTCCCTACAGACGCTATTCAAATCGATACCATTGATGGATCGCTTGATGTCGTGCAGAGAGGTTCAACACTGTACAATCGTACAGACAACAGCAGCGTGTTCACCACATCACTGGCTGTGAATTTAATTCGACTACTCTCTTGGGACAATCTCCCAGAGGAAGCTCGGAGGTACATCACATTACGTGCTTCACGTATATTCCAAGGACGTATTGTTGGATCACGTGAGCTTGAGTCTTTAATAGCCCGTGACGAGTACCAAGCACGTGCAAGACTTGAGGAGTCTGATTACGGAAGTTCAGACCGCACAATATTTGACAATTACGATGTAGCAACAAGAATTGGTTTTAACCGCAACTACGATATTTAATGCCCTTAATTAACACAGCCGTTCCCAACCTTATCCAAGGTGTTTCTCAACAGCCTGACGCATCACGTTACGATGGCCAGTGCGAGCTACAGGAGAACGCTCTTAGCTCTGTTGCAGAAGGCTTGAAGAAACGCCCTAACACTCGGCACATTGCTAAGTTGTTAGATACGGCTATTGATGCGAATAGCTTTGTTCACTTCATTAATCGAGATGCTAATGAGAAGTATGTAGTTATTCATACAGGCTCTGGAATGGAAGCTTGGAACATTGTCACGGGTGTTAAATGTTCAATGAACGGAAGTACCTCCGCTTTAACGCCTCCTAGTTATCTCGCTACAAACACTCCCAGAGAAAGTCTCAAAGCACTAACAGTGGCTGATAACACCTTTATCGTTAATAAGGATGTCAGTACCGCTCTATCACAAAATAAGACCCCACCTTTAGACAAGAAGGGGTTTGTTTATATTGCCCAAGGGGATTACGAAAAGAGGTACGCCGTAAAACTTGGAGGAAACATTGCTGGCGTTACCTCAACCACTTCTGCTACCTTCACCGTTAATGTAGAAGATTATTATAGTCATAGCGGTTGGGAACGGTTTCGTATTGCTAGTGTTACTATAGATAACGCAGGTGAGGGCTATGCGGCAAGCACCCCTACTTCACTTGACCTAACCTTTAATTGGGGAACTTTAGGAAACACAGGAAATATCAAAAACTCCTATGCCACTATAAACACCAAGCCCGTGCTTTCTATTACCTTAATAGATGATGGCACATCAAACGGAACAAAAAAGGTAGGAAGTGTTACTGTTGTAACTTCAGGGGCCTTTGGAACACACGATACTCAAAAAACTGGTGGTAATTTTACAGCAGATTATGGGGCAAGTCTTAGCGCAACCGTTCAAGGGGATACAGCCACAGGGATAGAATATGAGTTTTCTACCGCTGGTACACGGAACACTGTCGCCGCCGATGCGGACACAACAAACATTGCTAAATCATTGCACAGTGATGGTTTTCAACAGGATAAATTTGATACTGTTGCTTTAACAAGCAGCTCTATTTTTGCTGCCAATGGTTATCTAACATCCACCCTCGAAGGTAATACTATAATCATTGAACACAACGAGGTGGAGGGGGACTTCACTTTAACAACAGAGGATGGACTAGGTGGGTCTGGTATTAAGGGCGTATATAAACGTACAGACTCTATCTCTGACCTCCCTGTTAAGGCTCCACATAACTTTATAGTAGAAGTGGTTGGAGATGCGGATTTAGAACAAGATAACTATTGGGTTAAATTCAGCACACACAGTGCGGGAGGTTTCGGTGATGGAGCTTGGGAAGAAACCGTAGCTCCTAATATCTCTGAGGGTTTTGACATAAACTCAATGCCCATGACCATTCGCAGTACCAACCTCAATACACTTGAGGTTGTGTCTTTAGACTACGCAAAGCGTGAAGCAGGAGACGAGGAGACGAACCCAGACCCATCCTTCGTTAGTGGAACAATCAACGACATTGTATTCTTTAAGAATCGCTTAGGTTTCATCACCGACGACAGTGTGGTGTTCTCTGAAGCGGGGGAGTTCTTTAACTTCTACAGAACTACGGTATCCTCACTACTCGACTCAGGGCCTATCGATATCACCGTAAGTAGCACCAAGGTCACTAAACTGAAGTCGGCTACTATCTTCCAAGAGAACTTGATGTTGTTTGCGGATAACGTTCAATTCGTAATGAAAGGTGGAGACTTGTTTACGCCTAAGACCGTCTCAGTGTCTCCTACAACTAACTTCAGCTTAGATGACTCAGTAGCGCCTACTCCGCTAGGCTCCTATGTCTACTTTCCCTTCACTCGTGGGTCTTACACAGGACTCCGTGAGTTAGCTCTAAGTGCCAATACAGAGACATACGATGCTGTAGAAGTAACGGAGCATGTCCCGTCTTACGTTCCTAGTAACATCATAGCAATGGCAGGGACTACCTCTGAAGACGTTATAGCTCTACTAAGTGGTAACGAGAAAGGCTCCTTATACATCTACAATTACTTTTGGAACAACAACCAGAAAGTCTTGAGTGCTTGGTCAAAGTTCACTTTTACTGGTGAGATACGAGGTATCGAGTTCATTGACTCTACCCTCTACATGGTCATGGTGAACAACGAACAAACCCACCTCGTAGAGATGCCTATGGAGTCTGGTCTTTCGGACGCTGCTGGTTATGTTACTCACCTTGATATGCGGGTAGCAAATACAGTCACCAACGGTACAGCTACAATCACCCTGCCGTACACCCCAGCAGACAATACCGTACAGGTCTACACGACTGATGGTTTAGCTCTTAACTGCACCAACAGCGGCGCTACGGTCACACTTAGCAACCCTGTGTCAACCGATACAGATGTCTGGGTAGGTATCCCGTACACTATGAAGTACACGTTCTCCGAGCAGCTATTTAAAGCTAAAGCAGGGAACGGAAAGAGTCCCTCTAATGCAGCCAAGCTGATGATCAGGAACGGCTCGCTGTTCTATGCTAACTCAGCCTTCTTCAAGGTGAAGGTTACTCCAAAGTTCCGTGACACGTACGATAACTTCTTTAATCCAGACATTGTAGGATCGACGACTATAGGTTCGCTGAGTTTAGATAGTGGTTTCTTTCGCTTCCCTGTTTTCACAAAGGCTCAAGATACAGCCATAACTATCGAGAACGACACAGCGCTTCCTAGTACATTCCAGTCAGCGGAGTTTGAATCTTTCCTACATACAAGATCTAGCCGATATGCGTAAAGTAATACTAGAACAAGGTAAGATCAAGATGTATGAGTCCATAGAGGACGACATAGAAAGCATCTATCCGTTCATGCGGCAGGCCGATAAGATTGAGTGTGAGTGTATGGGCTTCACACCTAAAGACGCTCTGGAAGTAGCTTTAGGAGCAGACGCTGTGACGTACACGGTCTTCGATTCCTACGGAGTCCCCTTCTGTATGCTCGGTTGTGGTCCAATGCCTGACGGCACAGGTTACATCTGGATGCTAGGTACGGACTCGGTGTTCGATAACAAGTTTGATTTTATTAAAGGTTCTAGGTTTGTCGTTAATGCTTTAACTCAACCCTACGGATCTGTTAAGAACTATGTCCACAAGGACAACAAAGTAGCCATCGCTTGGCTTAAGTGGTGTGGTGCTGAAATGGGAAGAGAGCTAGTTTTCTCTGACCACCCCTTTTATGAATTTACAATAACCCACAAGGAGAAAATATAATATGTGCCCAGTAACAATAGGACTAGCCGTAGGAGCTAACGCAGCAGCAGCGGCTGGTGTAGGAGCTGCCGTCATCTCCACAACGATGGGTGTAGCTACTTCCGCTTTAAGTATTCGAGGCCAACAACAGCAAGCCAAGTCTCAGGCCAAGGCCCAAGCTAATGCAACACTTGCCGAACGACAAAGACTGCTTCAACAGCAATCAGCTGAACGTATCAATCAAGCATTTCAAAACGAACAAGTAGCTGCTCAATTGCAGGTCTCTACCACTAAAGCACGTGAGGCGAGAGCAACAGCACGTGTGTCGGCTGGTGAGTCGGGAGTGTCTGGATTAAGTGTGGACGCTTTAACTAATGACCTGACACGTAAACAAGCCGTGTACAATTATGGTCTACAACGTCAGAACGAACAGATGGGAATCGCCACCAACCTTCGTATGCAGGACGGCGCTCTAGGATCTCAGCAACGTACTATAGCATTTAATCAACCTATTAAACAGCCTGATTACCTTGGCACATTAATGAAGGGAGCTAATACTGGTCTCAACAATTACGCAACCCTCAGCAGCATAGAAACATAATGGCAAAAAAACAAACTCTCAAATCCCTACTCGGTGGCAATGACTCACGTGTTGAGGTAGATCTAAATCTCGATCAGCAGGTGTTCCAAGCACCTACAGTACGTGCTGGTAATTACTCTGTGGCAGGTCCTGTCTACGCTAAAACAAATAGTCTAATAGAGTTATCTAATTCTCTGGAGCGGTACTCAGGCCCTATCTTAAAGAACTTCGCAAACATCCGATCAGCTCAGGCTGAAGCTATGGCAGATGCCACTGAGCTTCTGACGACCGATCAGTTGAAGATGTTGGCCGACGGAGATGCCTCTGGTGTCCAAGAGTCCATCAATGATACAGAGAACAATCTTGATGTTGCACAACGTAAGAAGTTAATCAAGTTCACCGAGAACCCTAACAACTACAAACGTGCTTATCAGCGTGTTGGTAGTCGTGTGGCTGGTGTACTGACAGAAGATTACCTCACTAACATGGATAAGTATGCAGAAGATGAGAACTTTAATTTTGATAACCATGTTAATAAGTATGCCGAGGAGTATGGTCTAGAAGGTCTAGGAGAAGTTGAGTTCCGTAAACAGATCAACAGCATCAACGAAACAACCAAGGCTCGATTTAATACGCTTAAGGAAGGACATGCTTACAGTACAGCCAAGTCTGAGATTATCACGACAGGTGTTCAGAAGATGTCTAATCAGACTTTCAATCAAGAGGACTTAACTGAGAGCCTTGCGGGACTGACTCTGGAACAACAGCAGGAAGTGGTGCTTGGTCTTATCACACAGGCTGTAGATAAATCCCCTGCTCAAGCTGAGCGGTTGAAGGTGTCTATCGAGAATGGGGATTTCACTTTAGGTAACGGAGGTGTGGACCTTGAGTTTGTTTCCGAGATAGAGAATGCAATTGGTAATGAACAGAATAGAATTGATCAACTAGAGGAAGTAGCGCAGAAACAATATACTGAATCCGTAGATGACTTCAGGAATACATATGCAAACGCTGTTGCTTTTAACGAAGAAATTCCAGCGCAAGGCGAAATTAAAATTAGTGAGACTTTCACTTTAACAGTAGACACTTCAGAGGCTAAGACGCTGGCTGATGTATCTGTATCTGTTCGTGATGCACTGAATAACATAGAAGAAGGTTCGGGCGTGACCCAGAACCAGAAGGAAGAGATTGCATCTAAGTTTGCCAAGGCAGTAGCTGAAGAACCTTATACTGTAATTACACAACGAAACAATGCAGGTGTAACTACGGCCAGCTCTTCACTCATGAAGTTGTATGATCAACAGAACTCGGACGGTAAAAACATTTATGGTTTGGAAGACACGGCTGCTCGAACCGCTAAAGTCTCAGAAGATATAAATGAGATGAATACTATTGTAGCGGATATCTACAAAGATAATTCTCTTAGCGTTCTAGAAAAGAATGAAAAAGCTTCTGAAGCTATTCGTACTTACGCTGCTGAAAAATCAAAAGTACATGATGAGTTTAAGTTAGATCAAGAGACTGCGATAAAAGAAATTAAGTTTGAAAAAGCTACAGGAGATGACCAAGAAGAAACTTACTTTAGGCAGCTTAACATCTTAAAGTTTGGTGATGATTCCGTAGGAGCTGCTTCAGCGTCTAAAGAGACACGTGTTGAAGCTAGAGAGTTTGATGCAGAGACTGACCGTCTTCGCAATGAAATACTGAACAGGGATTTTACAGCTGATGAATTAGCTGCTGGAATGAATAGTGAAGACTTATACTTGAAGAAAGTTGAGGAGGCTGAGAGGCTCAATGAAGACCGTAAAGATATTCTTATGGAGGACGTTGCGTACAACGAAAAACTTGACGGTAAAACTTCCGATCAACAAGACCCAACTAAGGTAATTAAAGACCAAACTAAGCAGGTTGATCCAGATGAAAATGTGGTTGTTTCCTTTTCGGAAACTGCTGGACTAGCGCTTAAACAAACAGAGCGTGCCGCTCGTGGTGTGAATAAATCTTCGCAAGCCCGTCGACGTACTGAGAACTACATCCAAGATATCACAGAGACTAATGCAAATGTATTTAATGTAGGTGTGTTTGATGCGTACCGAATTGCCCAAGGAAAACGAGGATACAAAAATGCAAATACACTTCATGAAATTAATCAGGCTCAAGCTATTAGTTTCCAGAACGGTCAAGACGTGGTCGGCAACCCTATGGAGAAAAACTTTATGTCTAAGAAGGAAGTCTTTGAAAGACACGCTTCTGAGTTCCTTCATGGAGAGACAGTGATCCAAGCTTACGACAATAACGCTGGCATAACACTGGATCAGTTAGAGAAAGGTCAAATCAAAGGCGTTAACTTTAATCCAAGAAAAATTAGCCAAGGCACACACCCAATCTTGCCCTTTGCGCTTGTCAATCAAGCATTTAAAAACGATGCGGATTTGACTGTAGAGCAAGAAACGCACATAAGAAACTATGCAGACGCTCTATATGATACATCTCAACTGAACGATGCAGATAAAGAGATCGTATATAATAAGATGATTGAGTTGCAAATGAATGCCTACTCACTCATCGGATTCGAATTTTCAAAAACACAGGATAAATAAACATTATGGGATTAGGAATAAACACGAACCAAATACTTGAGAACCTCAACGCTGGGGATAACCAAGAACTGTTACAGAACCAAAAAGACACAAGTGTTGTTAAGGACGTTTTAGCAGCACCCTTTCGTGGAGTTGAAGGAGCAGTCCAAGGTGTTTATCAATTAGCTGATTGGGCTACTGGAGACAGTCTTCCTGATTATGACAATCGTTTCCTAGGTCGTTCAGAGACAATCGCTGGCTCTCTGGTTGAGGGTGTTACTCAGTTCATCATGCCATACGGCGCTATCTCAAAAGGATTAAGTGCGGCTGGTAAGGCAACAAAGTTTGCCAAGCCTTTCATGAAGGTAAACAAGAAGGGTAAGGAAGTACTGAACTGGAAAGGTGTTCTGGCTGCGGAATCTGCTACAGACTTTGTAGCGTTCAGTGCCCAAGAGGAGCGTCTATCTAATTTGATGCAAGCATTCCCTACTTTTGCCAACCCTGTTTCCGAGTACCTAGCGGCAGACGGCGATGACGCTGAACTTGAAGGACGTTTTAAGAACACAATTGAAGGTCTCGGTATTACAGGAGCTATGTCTGGAACATTTGCTGCTGCCCTGAAGGCCCACAAGATGTTCAAGGGTAACCCAGAAGGCGCTAAGAAGATTGGCGAGACCCTAGACTTCAAGATGACCCGTACTGTCCCTATAGAGACGTACAGCCCCGCCATGAAAGCCTCTAAGGTTGCGTTCAATAAGTCCAAGAAGATGAAGGACGGCGGAATCCTTCCGCACCAACTTCGAAAAGAGATGGATGCCTACGGTGAGAAAGGTACAGGAGAAGAACTTCGATGGATGGGGTTCGATGACTGGATCGAAGAAAGAGGTACGGCACGTGTCACTGGTAAAGAGGTTGATGAGTTCTTGGAACAGAACCAATTCAAATTTGAACTGACTGAGCGTAGTGGTTCTTCTACAAATAAAGTTTATGAAGACTTGGGTGGCCAGAAGGGTGGCGATAATTATCGTGAGTTCATCCTGACAGCAGACGAAGCCAAGCAAGGAACTAAAGCTTATGGTGTTAACCAACACTACAGGCGTCGTGAGGGTGATACTCTCATGCACTTCCGAACAACAGACCGAACAGACCCAGACTCGGGTCAGAAGGTTCTCTACGTTGAAGAGGTTCAGTCGGACTTGATGCAAGGCAAGCGTAAGGCCCTCAAGGTCGGCGCTGAAGATCAAGGTAAGCTACCTCTAGAAGACAGTTACATTAACACATCGATGCGTATGGTCATGCAGCTGGCGGCGAAGGAAGGTTATGATAAGGTATCATGGTCTACTCCTCAGCAGATTGCTTCACTGTACGACACAACGCTGGATAACATCAAACTAAACTCTGTTAACCCAGACGGCAGTCGTTCCTACAACATCACAAAAGATGGTAAGACAGAAACAAAGTTAGTTAAAGACTCCAACGACTCAGCTGATGTTTTCGGTAAGAATGCATCTGAAGAATTAATTCAAAAACTC
>TARA_R110002167_G_scaffold70490_2_pt1 | contig 14399 bp, 28 predicted proteins | sample TARA_R110002167 | Tara Oceans TARA_R110002167 (sample SAMEA4398238) | marine metagenome | biome: Polar Biome; feature: [MES] marine water layer (ENVO:01000295) within the mesopelagic zone...; material: water (ENVO:00002006), including particulate matter (ENVO:01000060) such as...... | reverse complement strand
TTAGTGTCTTCGATAAAATAAATATCAATTGTAGATAGTAGTGTAAGGAATTCTTCTCTAAAGAATCTTACTTGGTCAGCAAAATAATTATATACACTTAAGTCCTCGATGTCTTGGAGATAGTTTAATATGTAATCTTTTATTTGCTTTTCAGATGTGTGGTCTATAAGGTTATTAGTTACTTTAACAAACACATAGTTCTTACCTCCTTCGGGACAGAATTTATAAAAGCCATTGTCTTCTAAAAACTTCTTAAAAGAAAAGTGTACAATCTTTATAACACCCTTGTCTGATTTTTCCCAAAATGTTTTTCGTGCTTGTTCTTTTTCTATTGATGAGACAATTGTATCTATGGAATCAGAGTCCAACCCTGCCTCACTTAGTTGGCTCTTAATCTCCTTTTTTGATACACCCCTCCTTAACTTATCTTTTATCTGTGATATCCTTTCGTCATCTTGATAATATTTAGTTCCGTGATTAGCAGTGTTGCTATACGCACTATCTATTGTTCTTGTTATTTCAGTCTGACTAAATCCTTTTGTTTGATATCTATTAAGTATGTAACCTGCTAATGATTTTGCTATTCCGTAATCATTAAAAGCCATTGCCAAAACAAAGCAGTTCTGATTACGCTGCCCTTCAGTCATTGGGTATTTCTTTTCCCACCACTTTACAAGAATCTCTACAATCTTATTCTCGTCCGTGATAGGAATTGTTTGTTGGTCATTATAGACATCCACTTCTTGATACTCTACCTCTGCTATCGTATCCCATAACTGAGAGTTATCATTAATAAATAGTAATGGGTCATATGATTCATAACACACACGAGAGACGTTCTTACACATCTTATCGAAGTAAGTTGATTCGTAGTACTTCTCGAGAGAGTTAAAGTATTTAATGTGGTCCTCAGGAGTGTCTGAAGGTATCTTAACTAAAACTTTTAAGCCATTGCCCGATGGAGATATAAAAACACTATAGGTGTACGGGTCTTTAGTTAAGTTCTCCTTGTGTTCAAGTAAAAGTTTTTTCTTTTCGTATCCATCGAAGTCCAAACAAATAATACCTGAATGCTTTACAAGACTTGAGTCAGTTCTTTTTGTAAACGTTCCCGAAAAACATATAGCCGGTAATAGTTTTTTTAATTCGTTTCTATCTGACTTGTCTTTTGTAGTCCTGATTTGTTTAACAAGCTTTTTAGTTGCTCCATCTTTTATTCTTTCTAATACTACTTGGACCTCACGATGGAAAGGAGCCTCTGTTTCTTTAATGTTTTTAAAGATAGTTATCTGTTCTGTCATACTGATGTTGATTTAATGTTAATTTGATTTTTGTAAGTGATTGATAATCAGTAACAATGTTGATTATGTTACTTTTTTCTTTAGGTATGTAAAGAAAGTAAAAATAAAGTAATAAAAAAAATATAGTAGTAGAAAATTTTATTCTTACCACTATGACATTGTTGGTGTAAAAAAAAGAGAGGAGCAATGCCCCCCTCTTTTAATTGTGTTGGTGTCTTCAAAGACACTTTAGAATGGTAAGTCATCAACAACCTTCTCCTCAGTATTCTGAGTCGGTGCTGCCTCTGTCCTTGGCTTTGCTTCCCAAGTGTCTAACTCCATATAGTAGTTACCACCTTTAGCACGTTTAACGTCAAGGTTAACCCATCCGTTTTTTGCGTTAGCCTTGAGGAATGCAATTGCCTCATCCACTTTAATTGATTGCTTCCCTACTACAAATTCAGGAGCATTGTCGTTTCTCTTAAAAGAAAAACCATCTGCGAAAATTTTCTCGTCTGCCATTTTTAATTGATTTTAATTGTTTGTTCCAAATGATTAATTATATCGAGGATAAGAACATCTTTTTCCTCACGAGTATTGCAGTCCATTGGAACTTTGAACCACGCAACCCGATTTCTTTTATTAAAGAGTTTCTTCAACATAATATTCGTTGATGTCAAACTCGCTATCTTCTTGAAAGAATTTTTTGTAAACCGCTATCGCTCTCTCTACCTTCTCTTCTCCACGCTGAAGAAAATCTTCAGATGGTTTGTAGATTCCAAGTTGCATATTGGTTTTATCTACTACATAGAACTCAAGTGGTAACCCGAATAATTGTTGGTAGATGTAGCATTGGCTATCGTAATTATATTTACGAGCCGACCACTTAAAATCTGCTATGTTCGATGTGGTCTTAAGGTCAATAAGTTTGTCCTTACACACGATGTCTGCCTTCCCTTTCCACAACATTCCTTTGATTAACTTAATGGATGGAACCTCATACTGAACACCCTCTGACCTTATGCCTTCAAAGAAAGGTAGATTACCCATCATTGCTTGAACGCAATCACGAATCTCCTGACCCTCTTTGTCTAACATTATAATGCCATTAGTTGCTTGTTCTTTATAAGCCTTTGTGTTTCTTGAGGATACCTCAACGAACTTAGTTTCTTGTGCCTTCTCCGGCTCAAGGATTAGTTGGTGAAAATATCTTCCTTTATGAAAGTTGACGTTGTCGTCTTGTGGTTTACGGAACTCTGTTGGATTCTTTAGCAATGTGCCGATGTCTGAATTAGATAAGTATTGCTTACCAAAATCTCCGTAGTATTCAGAATCATCTTTTAACCGGTCGATTGTTTCTTGATTCATAATTACTTTATTAGATTTTTAATTTCATTTTTCGCTGCTGCAGTTAGAGTATACTTTGCTCCAACCTTATCACATAACTTTTTAAATCCTAATGCCTTATTCTCTACACAAAAGTTTGCCATTGCTGACCACTTTTCATTAGTGATGTCTAACTTAGGTTTTGATTCTGTCTCTGTCTCTTTTGGTTTAGAGGGAACAGAGGGAGTAGAGGGAGCAGAGGGAGTAGATGTAACGGGCATATCTTCTCCGGCATAAATATAAATCCCCATCCCGAACATTGCAAGGTTTTTTACCAAGCATCTCATTAAGGTTTTGTTTATATCAAAAGAAGTTGCTCCGGCTACTTGCTTCTCACCGTATCTCGTGGTGTAAGAATAAGGAACTTTTCTCATTGCTTGATTCTTACTATCCATTACCGGAAGCCACATTGAAAGTGTCTCGCCTTCGATAGTTACATTAGTCTCGCACATAAACCCTAACATCTCATCGTATACATAAGGATTACCTTGCTCGTCTTTTACAATCGTATAAGTTGCATCAGGACAAACCTTTTTTGTTTCGCTCCAAGCGAATGCCCAAGATAAATAAGTTAGATTGTTTTTCTTCTCAACGAATTTGTTGACGTTGATTGCAGATAGTTTTTCAAAGGTGGTCTGCTCTACCTTTTTCGTTGTTGTTGACTTTGTTGCCATAATTTATTTGATTTAATTTTGAATTGATTTCTGAATACTTTCTTAGTATTCTTTCTCTACTTGATTTTAAAATACCTATCTGCTTCTCCGACTTTTTATCATTGATATGTTGTTTAATTCTTTGCTCAATGATATCAAGCTTTGAACGATAGTTAGACAAAGATAAGACAAAAACTCCATATCTCCAACCTCCTGAAAGAAAATTTTCTAACTCATCTGCCGTAACTTGTGTGTAATAGTCCCCTCCTTTCATAGTGTTTAGCAACTCAAATCTTCCGGACCCGTGGTCCTTCATTATCTTTGCTCCGTACACCATTCGTGAGGAATAACTATCAGTGTCTATTGCTACTGCGTAAGTGTCTTCCAAAGCTTGATTGTATATGTCGTCCATTGTGTATCTCATCTATGCTTCGTTTTCTATAGCTTCAGCTATTGTGCGTTTGTAGTCGATGTCTACTTCTAACTTACTCTTCACTTGGTTTATCCCGTGATGTATAGACGAATGAGCCACAACGTAACCGCACTCTGCCATATATTCTTGGATGTAAACTATTCGCATTGGTCTGATATTACATAAGTAATAAAGCAAGTGTCTTGCATCTACAACATCTCTCCGTTTGGTCTTTGTAAACAGAGTCTCTGACTCTATCCCAAAAAGGTAACAAACCTTGTCTACATACTCATTAAAAATTTTTGTCTTCATTTTCTGAATTGGATTTAGTTTTCTGAATCGTGCCGAAGATTTCTCCCCACGCTTCAAAGATTTCATTTAACATTTGTTTTTGATTTGCGTGTGCTTTCTGTATCTCACGATATTCTGCATCTAATTGCTCACCGAAGTTAGCCGCATCTTTTTCTCGTTCCTCTTGGAACATTTGACTTGATTTTGACATTTGATTTAATTTAATTGATTGAAGTGTAAATGTAATGAATTAATAATAGTATTGCAAATTTAGTCTAACTTTTTTGCAAATTGTTTTAGTTCATCTTTCTTTAGTTGGACCCTATATAAGATTAGGTATCCAATCAAGTCAAGCATTGTGTCTTCGGTTTTGTTATTCAACCCAACCGTTTTTATTCTGCTTAACTTATCGTCTATCCTTGCTAAAATTCCCTCCTTAGGAGATAGCTTAGAAAATATTTGTGGTGGCTCATTAGCAGTGTCACCATAGGCTTTATTCTTTTCGAGTAGAAGCATTACTACCTCTCTGCCTACCTCTTTTATTAAGTCTTCTGTTTTCATTTATTTATCTTTTTAAACATATAGTTTTCTACAACCGGCAAACTTAAAGAACGTTTGCCTTGACCTCTGCCTGATGGTCGGTACAAAAACTTACCATTCTTTAGCATTTCTATATAGTGACCTCCACTATATAATATAACATCCGTAGTGAATTCGTGCAGTAGCGTTAAGTCCCCTACCTCTTGAATCTTTGTAATCCTTCCGGTATCAATGAACGTATTCATAAACTCACCGTCTGATGATTGCTGAATCTTTTGGATTATCTTTTTGTTATCTGTTCCCGTCTGTAGTTTTAGTTCTAAGATAAGCGTGTGTCTTAAATTACTCATAGCTTTTAATTTAATTCAGATGCACTACAAACAATAACATCCCCCACTAATGGATGCCCTTGTAGTTCACTTGCTTGTTCGTTATGTGGGAGTTGGTTTAATAAACCTTCTTCGTTGACCACAAGAATCTCACCGCTTTTCAGGTAACATAGTTCAATGTAACCTCCGACTAATTCTTGCATTTGCTTTAAGGTGGAGATGCTTACGTTTGGTACAACCTCCCCATTTGATTTTAATAATTTTGCCATTTGATTTATATTTAATTTATACGAAAGTACGAATTTTATTAGACGTATCAAAACTTTATGTCTGATATTTTAGCGTACCAATAACCTCCTTTTAATATTTTATCTGCCTTATGAAACCAAGATGGTTTAGCCTCTTGCGTATGCTCAAGGTGGCTGATTAACATATCAAGTCCTGACTTCACTCCTTGATGTTCTGCTGACGTATGGCTATCGTTCACCCATTCATCGTCTGCTTTAATGTCTGCTGCGATTCTTTTAATTCTGCTTAATTCTATTTTCATTTTTCTTTTGTTTTAAAATTTACCTTGATTTGTTTTACCACTTAAATAGTTTTCTGTAGATATTTTAATACCTAACCAAATGTTTCTAAAAAATTTTTTCATTTTAATTGATTTAAAAAAGGGATGTGTCTTTGAAGACACACCCCTTAAATTAGTAACTTATTTATTAAAGTTTAGTATCTCTTCTTCCTTGAACCAACCGCCACAAGATGAGCAGTAGTAGTTGTGAAACAAATCGTGTTCCACATCATTGAAGCAATCAATACAAGTTGGTGTCTCTATCGTTGGGAAATCATTGTCGTCCCAACCAATGTCTATTGCTTGATGATTCTCTGTCGCATCATAAGTTGACTGAACATCTTCGAATGTAAACTGCGATTTGATTCTTGACTGCTGAGTGTATGACTGATGCATTTCAGTTCCTAAGTTCACTTCTTTTGGATTAAAGTATATCCAACAATTCAACGTGCGATTCTTTAGCACAACCGGTATCTGAATTCTCTTGTACCATTGTGGATGACCCTCGAGTCCATCAACCTTTTTTAGTTGCATATCGCTGACCTTAAAAACATCAACCTCAACATTGTGACCTACACCTTTCTTGTTAACCAAGTATGGTAACCCATCAACGATTAAAGGATACTTGTCTTGTGTCTTTCCTCTACCGATGTGCTTTGCATTAGTAAGGTATGCATAGTAGTTAGAGTAACCTTTCTTGAGTGTGCCATACACTGCAATTAAGTTGTCTTGTAATACGTTAGCTTTTGAATACCAAATCCCATCTCTATATGTATATAGATTACGATTGTAAATTTGGAATGAACGAGTTCTTAAGTTCACTGAAACAAATCGTGACTCGTGTTGCTCTAATTCATTCTTCCAATCTGCTCTGTTAATTGAGCCTAACTGAATTGCTAACTGCTTACTATCGCACATCTCATCAGTTCCTAACCCTTTGATAGTTCCGTTATGCATAAGCATCTCGTCTTTGTTTTTACCACATATGAATGGATGAGTGTTGGCTAAGTTGATAGCACCTTTTGTTGCATACCTAAAGTGAGCAATAAATGGTCGCTCTGTAAGTAGTGTCTTGTAGTCTTTCGACTTGTGGTAAGTTACCTCAAAGGTATCTAACCAAATGATTCCTAATCCGTGAGGATTAATTCTTGATGATGTCTTTGCGATTTCCTCAGACATCAGATTGTTTTTCTGTTTAATAATAATTACGCACATAATTTAATTTAATTTGTGAGGAGTGTCTTTGAAGACACAGACCTCTGATTGATATTTGTTATTGATTTATACAAAGATAAGACTAAATTTAGACATAACCTAATAATCATCTGATAATCTTTCTCCGTATCCGTGGGTCTCTATAGTCTCGTATCTGTCTTTACGATATGGATACTTACTTGACTCGTAACATTCGTGACACCAATACCCCGTAGATATTCCGTGGGCATCGTGCTGCTCTTCTCCTTCGCTTTCACAACCTCTGCAGTTTACGACTTGGTCTATCCAAGCATCTCCCATTCCTAACTCTTCATACTCCATCCATTCTCCACATTCAAACCGACTGAATCCTTCGAACAAAACTTCATCTGTGTTCATACACTTTACCTGATACTTCATAATTTATTTATTTAATTGATTTTTAATTCTCTCCCAATACGCTTGAGTAGATTTCTTTTTGTGTCCTCTCGGTCCACCATTCCATTTTCTTGCTACGATTTCAAAAAATTCCATCTGAGTTAAATCTAAGCAGCACTCAACTTCCTCTGCCATTATATCAAACATTGCAATCGCCTGTAGCCTGTCTTCCCTGTCTGATAATTCAAAACGCAAATCCACTTTGTGCTTTCTTAAGATTCTGTTTACTTCCCTGACCATTATTGGTCTAATCTGCAAACAACCAAGAGCCTTTTCTTTTTTATTGTACGCTTGATTATCACCCCGGGACTCAACATAGATGACTGCCTGAACAAAGTCATCCCAAGTTAATTCCTTGGTCACCTTGGTTACCTTGGTCACCTTGGTCACCTTGGTTACCGTATCCAAGGGACACGACACCGTATCCAAGGGACACGACACCGTATCTTTCACTGTCACACTGTCTGCCGGATGAACCGGAATGTCTGTGCTACATTGTACAACTGCTAACACGCACATCGCACTTACTATTTTTAGTTCTGTTCTCATCTTTCTTCGTGTCTTCTTTCATCGGCAAGGTCTTCTTGATAAGACTCCCACCGATTATGTTTATACTCTTCCTCATCTATGAGGACACACTCTTCGCCACAAGAATCGCAAAGGATTACATCTTCCTCCTCTATGGTTTCTTCTGACGTTTCAGCACCGCAACACTCACTCACTTCTTCTGAGTAGTCCGGTGACATTAATTTCCAATCATCGTAGTTCATAATTTTAATTTTTAGATTTTACTGCCGTTAATTTTTCTCGTTTTATCCAAGGATATTGTTCAATGTTCTGACTATAGATTCTGTCCATTGCTTCCCATTTAGAATGAGCCGATATAACTTTGATTAGCTTACCGGCATACCTTACCTTGTAGTAGTTCTGTGCTTCCATTACGCTTCTTTTTTAGACTCGATTAATAAGATTACTACCGAATACATCAAGCCCATTATAAACGTGGTTAAAATGGATGCACTGACGTACTCTGAGATTAGATTGCAGTCTGTGAACATTGCGTAAATCATTCGTAACACTGATACGAATACGAATAGAGTAACAACCGCTAAGATTGTAGTCTGTAAATTTTTCATTGCTTTTTTCATTGGTATAGATTTTTGTGTCTTTGAAGACACTGATTAAATTAATTCTGTTTCATCCTTTTGGAATCATCAGCCGAGATACACATCTCGATACAGAAAGCAGTTTGACATCTTGCTTAGGATGTTTTAACTAAGGTCTGTATCCGTTAGTTAAAAGGTCTCTGTCGTACCATTGTTGTGCATCCAATCTTCTCATTGGGTCGGCAAAAGAAATTACTGCACGATTCACTTTGTTGGTAAGAATCATCTTGCGAAATGATTTTGATAACTCAAGGATTTCGTTGGTCTTATCCTCGTCATTAGAATACATTGACTTCACGATTGGAGCAACTTTCTTAAGGAATGCATTGTGGCTTCCGTTAGGATTGTTTATTGAGAAATCAAGTAGTTCGTACATCAACTCATATCTTCTCATCATCTGCTTAACAGATTGGAATCTACTTGGCAATCTAAACTCTACGCAGTTACCTTTTATCAAAACTGCTTTGTAACGACCACCACCAAACATCATTGATTCTGATGTGTTACTTGGTAACATAGTCATATTGCCTCGGCAATAAGAATTGGTTAAACGCTTACGGAACAAAGAAAAAATGATTCCGCAGTTCTTTGCAATTGCATCGTGTAAATCGTCACCACTCATTCCGGCAACAGCAATGGTGATGTGTCCACCACAAGTTCTGTCACTTGGCGAAAACTCATCTTCGATAACTCGCTTTGCTTCGAACATCATATTGTAAACTTTGTTTCTCCACTTACCGCTTGGTAGCAATGGTAAGATGTTTGTCACTGCTTCATAACCGCAAGACGAATCACGTTCGAATCCACAAAACAATGCGTATTCTTTTACTGCTCCTCTACTCAAGGATGTCTTCTCTACTTCCATTCCGATAGTGAACCTTGAATCGTAGTTACCATCGCCAAGGTCAACAAGATTACGCTTGTGTGATGACTTCAATGCTTTGATATCTGAAGACTTAGCACCTTTAGACATATCTCTGAAAGATGGCTTTCTGTGGTAAGATGACATTTGCCCTCTGTCTCTTCTTCCTTCGATTTCGTATTTGATTTCTGTATTCATAATGTATGTGGTTTTAGATTGTGTCTTTGAAGACACCGATTATAGTGTTTGATTAATTGATTGTTGTAAGAATTGAATTGCGTTTGCAATCTCTTCTAAATTGTTACCGGATACGTTTCCTTGTTCATCTATTCTTATTGAAAGATTTGTTCCGTTTGGATTCTTGTAACTCATTACGAATTGGTAATTAACTCTTTCTTGCTCAACTGATGCTTCAGCAATTACTTCCGCTTCCGCTTCAGCTATCTCTTCTTCTGTTGCATCCTCACTTACTTCGATTGTAGTTAGGTCAATTGTTCTACTGAATTCTAATAGACCGGCAATTGAACGATTTGAATCTGTTCCAATTGCATCACATTGTGTATTGAATGCATCTACAATTCTTTGGTCTAAGTTCGCTACTTTGATTAGCTTGTAGAAGAAAGACTTCTGATATCCGAAAACTTTCTTACCGAATTCTTCTTTGCTCCATTCGATTCCCTCTTCCATAAAGATGGCTTTCGCTTCATCTGATTCGAACCATTCAACTGCTTCGCCAATTAGCTTGGCAAGTTTTGTTGTGTGATTGAATTTGCTTTTGTGAGCATTGTCAATTGAACGTTGTACTCGTTTTACTTCACTAAGGTTAAGACTGTCCTTAACGCTTGGCATTCTAAGGAATGCATTCTCGATGTCTAATAATTGTTCCATTTTTGTGTTATTTATTTGATTATCAGTTACTTACGGGGAATCTCAGTGCATCTGTATTTCCCTTCTGTAACAAAGATAGCATAATTCTTCTAATATTCGTCTAATAAAGAAATAAATCTTGTCGCAGTCTATTCGATATCTAATTACCCTATTTCGTTTAGGTCTCAAATTCTTCGCACAGATGTTAAGCAATGTCTCTTTGTGTCTTCAAAGACACGCATTGTATTGGCTTTCTTGTACGGATGTGGGGAAAGGACCGGACGTTGCACCGATGTGAGCAGGAGCAGGAGCAGGAGCAGGAGCAGGTAGCGGTAGCAGGAGCAAGTAGTACTGATGCTGCCGCAGCAGCAGCAGCACCCCAACTAAAAGCTAAAAAAATCCGGATGCGTCAGTCAAATCGGCACCCCACCCCCCTCAAAAAAAATCAGTTTCGGTCGGGGGTCCGGCAGCGTGTGCCCGGGGGGAACCTAAATAGTACATATATCTAACAAAAATTTTTGTATATTTGTACAAAACATATAGGTATGAAGATGAAATTTCAAAGTATGGGAGGATTAACCGTAAAGGATGGTCGCCTTGTAAACGATAGACCTGATGGGGTCACAGGAATAGCACAAGCAGCTAACGTTGCTAAGACATTACATAGAGCCAAGAAGGTGGATATGATTGCTGACGGCATTGAACTTGCTGAAGGTAGAAAGAACTTCTACAGAATGTAGTAAGTTGATTTGATTTTGATTGATATAAAGAGAGGGAGTGATTACCCTCTTTTTTTGTGCTTAAGAATTAGTACACCCATCAGGACTCGAACCTGAAACCTACACATTAGAAGTGTGTTGCTCTATCCAATTGAGCTATGGGTGTATTCAACATATTGATGTTATTTAGTATGACAAATATTTTTATCTAAAGTTCTAATATACAGTTACTTATTTTATTTATGTTGATTATGTTAATAATATTCTATCATAGATAGATTAATAAATAATAATATAAAGTAGTAGTAGTAGTATAGAGAGCCATCGTTTCTTCATATAGTAATTTAGACAAAATTTATACGGTCACAGTTTCGTTAAAGATAAAATAAAACCTTACCTTTGTGTAAATTAAATTAAATTATTATTATGTCAGAAATAGGATACACTCCAAAGAACTTATTGTTCGATGAGGCAGGTAGGAGAAAGTTGTATGCAGGAATAGAAAAGATTGCAAATGCAGTTAAATCAACTTTAGGACCTTCCGGTCAAACAGTATTAATTGAATCTCCACAACACACAAACGGAATTACAGTAACCAAGGACGGTGTAACCGTAGCCAAGGCAGTTTCTTTAATTGACCCTACTGAACACTTAGCGGTTAAGATAATGAAACAAGCTGCAGAGAGAACTGCTACACAGGCAGGAGACGGAACAACAACTGCTATTGTTTTAACAGAGGCTATTGTTAACGCAGCTAAGGAGCATATTCAAGACAACAACAAGACTGATGTTCTTAGGGACTTAGTTATTGCTACTTCTTCTATTGTTTCTGACCTGAAGGCTAACGCAAAAGATGTTACAGATGAGACATTAAAAGATGTTGCAACCATCTCAGCAAACAACGACAGTTCTATAGGTAACATTATCTCCGAGGTTTACAAGAAGGTTGGAGCAGATGGTATAGTAGCAGTAGACAAATCATTATCGTCTGAGACTTACTACGAGGCAACAAGCGGTTTAAAGATTGACCGTGGGTATGAATCCCCATTATTTGTAAACGACCAAAAGAAAGACGAATGTATTCTTGAGGAATGTCACATTTTAGTTAGTGATGCACCGATAGAGAATATACTAAACATAGAGAACATTCTAAAGCCTGTTATACAGGAAAGCAAGAAACTATTAATAATTGCCCCAACATCAGCCAATGTAGTAAACACATTAGCGGCTAACGTTATGAAAAGCAATTTAAAACTTTGTGCAATAGGTGTCCCTTCATTTGGATACAAGTCACACGAGTTAATGCAGGATATAGCTATTAGTGTTGGAGCAACTTACTTTAGCGAGAAGACAGGAGATGATTTGTCACTGATGACATTAGATGATTTAGGTTTTGCTGCAAAGGTAAAGGTTGGTCGTGAGACAACTGTTATTATAAAAGAGAGCGATAGTTCTATAGATGTAAGTGAAAGAGTAAAAGAATTAAAGTTTGCACTTGAAACTGAAAAAAGCAAAGAGAACAAAGAGTTTATACTTAGCCGAATAGCTACCCTTACGGGAGGTGTTGGTGTTATATATGTTGGAGGTCAAACGGACTTAGAACAAAAAGAACTGTACGACAGAGTTGACGATGCGGTATGTGCAGTACGTTCAGCTTTAGAGGAAGGGATACTTCCCGGAGGAGGAGTTGCTCTATACAATGCTTCAAATAAATTAATGTCTTCAGACAATGTAGCAGATAAAATATTAACGGATGCACTTCGTGCCCCATCCAATCAGATTTGCTTAAACGCAGGATTAGATATGTTCCGCTACGAATCACAAAAGCCTTTTCAGTTTGGACTAAACGTCAAGACAGGTGAGTATGGTGATATGTATAATATGGGAGTCATTGACCCCGTTAAGGTTACAAGGTGTGCGTTAGAAAATGCAGTATCTGTTGCGGTAACTTTACTATCTACGAATGCTATCATTACGATGGCAAGAACATACGATGACAAATAAAAATGAAACCATTTCATTACATTGACAAGAATGAGGAAGAACAATTAGACTTAATTGAATTGTTTGAACACGCTTTAGATTATAAACTCAGCTATGACGAAGTGGTTATTCTACTAAGCTTTTTAACTAAGCACGTTAAGATAGAAAAAAAATGAGTGTAAAAGAATGGCAATGGATGAGGGAAGACCATCCTTACTCAGTTGAATCACAAACAAAATATAAAAAAATGAAACCAATAGGAAAATACATTTTAATCCAACAAATCAAAGAAGAGATAAAGACTGAATCAGGCTTATTGCTATCTGCTGACGATGTATCTCAGATTAGATATAAGAAAGCAGAAGTAATAAAACCCGGCACCGATGTTGAGGTAATTGATTCAGGTGATATTATTTATTACGATTCAAGAGCAGGTCACACAATGGTGATAGGTGGCGGTCAATACACCGTTATTACTGAGAGAGATGTTGTTGTTGTCGAATAGACTTATTCAACTTCTTAATATAGTTTCTATATACTTTATCTGTATAGTTTGCTCCGGATAAGAATAGAGGGTTTGAGGATTTACTTTCAGGTATTTCTTCGCCCTCTAATTTTTTATATATAGTTGTAATCATCCTTTGGCATTTATATGACAACTGATAAACTGTTCTTCGATTACCTGTTTTCTTTCTAAAGGATTCTATCCAATCTTCTTTTCTTAGCTTTTCAAATCTATTTTTGTCCCAACTAAGGAGTTCATCAAACTCATCGAAATCATCTTTCGAGAAATATTTTTCGCTTCTTAAAAATAGAAGCATCTCTAATTCACTTTGGCTTAAGCCATACTTCCTTTTCACAAAGTATCGTACTACCCTCCAATATTTGAGGTAATCTAACATTCAATTAAATTTAATATCTTTGTAACAAAGATACAAAATTATGGCAACAGGAGATAAAGGAGATAAACAGAAAGACGAAAACAAGTATGTTGCAGGTCAAGCGACAGAAAAAACTAATGTCGATTTATCTACGTTCAAAAAAAGAGATGTTGTTGCTTGGACAAAATCCAAGAAAAAGAAAAGACGTACTTCATCAGGCGGTAATATAGGATTTGGTGGCAGTAGGCTTGGAACAAGAATGAGATTACAAAGAAAAAAGAATAACCGTTCAACTAAATAAATATTAAAGTTATGCCGGACCCAACACTAAAAGAGTTAAAGAAACAAAGAAAGCAGGTTAAGAAAACTGCAAGGACAAATAAGAAAATTGCAAGAGCGACAAGTCATTTAACTTTAGCTACCCACACGGGGAATAAGGTGAAAGCACACAAGGCTAAGATAAAAATTGCCAAGCTAAAAAAAGGTAAGATTGCCAAACCAAAAAAAGTTAAGGTTGATAAACCAAAAAGAAAAGACACACCACTCGCAGTAACAGTAGTTGATAAAAAAGGATTATGAAAAAAATTAAACCATATTTCACAGGAGCGAGTAAAAGTATGAAGGGTAAGCCGGAAAAATACGGATTACCATCTAACAAGCAAATTGCCAATAGCGTATACGCTAAGTGCGGTAAAAAATAGTTATGGCATATAAGCAAAAGTGTTGGACAGGTTATATCGCTAAAGGAACCAAGAAGTCTCCAAGTGGGAAGAAAACTTCAAGCGGTAAGGTTAAGCGAGTAAACAACTGCGTAAAAAAATAGTTATGGC
>TARA_R110002167_G_scaffold75351_10_pt1 | contig 14408 bp, 26 predicted proteins | sample TARA_R110002167 | Tara Oceans TARA_R110002167 (sample SAMEA4398238) | marine metagenome | biome: Polar Biome; feature: [MES] marine water layer (ENVO:01000295) within the mesopelagic zone...; material: water (ENVO:00002006), including particulate matter (ENVO:01000060) such... | reverse complement strand
GGTAGCCTCCAACAGCTCGGGTATCTCAAGGCAAGAACGAAGCTCGCATTGAGCATGGATCAGTAGCGCCAACTTGGGTGTCCACTCAGGAAGCCCGAGATGGCCGACATACTCCTCAGCGACAGGGCCAGCCAGAAACTCAGCCGCAGAGAACTGGTGCTTGAGGTTGTTGCTCTTTAGGTCATCAATTGCTTTCAAAAATACTTGCGTGAGTAACTGACGGTGGGGCAGCAGCTCCTGCGACTGATGGCAATCGGTCGACACAATGCTCTGGCCTGGGATAAGCACATCAGCAAGTGCGGAAATTTGTGAGTCCATGATCTAACTACTCCTGCCCAGTGCCAGCCGCAAGGCTTTGAAAGTGACTGTTGATTGAAGCCATGACCTTCAACGGGTTGGCCACGCGATCAAATCGAGCTTCGCTTGTGCCAGTGCCTGCCGCAGACATTTTCACCGTCCCATATCCTAGCAATCGACCCAAGATCGTCTGGTTCACTTCGGTCGAACGAATGTGATGAATAAATAGGGGTGTAACACGCCTGGCAATAATGCCGTGCCGCTCTATCACGCGATCGGGGCCTATGACGTACTCGTGAGCAAGGCGCTGATAGGCGATGTTCAGCAGCCCCCAGGCGGCCAACCCCATCCCTGCCCAGGAAAGGATGTTCGTCAGAGTCTCTGGAGCGTTTGCCCCAGCGAGGGTAAAGGGGGCATGAGGAGCAAAGTGCAATGCTGCCCCCAAGGGTACGAGCAACCAGTGTCCCAGCAGGGCGCGGTGACTGACTCGGAAGGTGGTCTTGCTTATCATGGGTTTCATCTCCCGGCTGCTGCCACCTCCGCTTCTTTCAGTCGGTGGCTCAATTGTGATTCTGCCGTTTCAACGTGGAAAAGCTCGATGCTGTCATCCGGCCAGCGGATCAGGACGAACCCATCTCGAAGCAGGTGGGTTAGAGGGGTAGGGCCAGAGATGACAGGTAACGAAGGGCCTTCGAGTGTGTGGAGTTCCCACCGACTGGCTGAGCGGTCATGAAAAAGAGCCGCGTTGTCAGCGCCACCTGGCCAATCCAGGTCACAGTCGCGTTCAAGACGCCTAACAAGCTGTCTCGCCTGGCGGGAATTACGCGGCCCGCTCATAGGCAACCTCCAGCCCACACACTTTCTTTACAGCACACTCAATTTCTTGGCGCACCCGGTCCATCGTCAGTAACCGCGCCCCCTCCTCATCAATGATCAGCGTCAGTGTTTCGTTGGTTTCGCGCAGGGCCGCCCTATCAACGACAAGTCGTGAGAGTAGGGAAAGCTCGTCGTGCGCGTTCGCAATAAGAGCACCTGAATCCATAATACCAACCTTAATTATACTAGACGACATCTTTTAACTATGAATATGTGACAATTTTTACGGATTCTCCGCCATTACTAATTGCCGTTATTACTGATTTACGGCGCTGCGTTTGCGATGGTTCGGGATTGTGTAGAGAATACTTTGTCTGGAAATGCTTCGCAGAGTTTTAAATATAAAACGTCGTATGGTATAAATTATATATCTATAAGTAGCTTTGCCTGAAACCATCAAAACAACGGATTAAAAGGGGATCAAAATGACTATCAAGCGTACTCTCATGGGTCTGGCTGCCACATCAATGCTGCTGTTGGCTGCTGGTTGTGCTGCCCCGCAAGGGTCTGGCATGTTGCAGAACTCAGCCGTCAGCGCGATCACTGATGTGCTAGGAAGTCGCAACAACAATAGCGTCAGCGCAGCAGGAGCAGACTCGGCCAGTCACATGCAGGGCGTTCAGGGTTTGGTTAATGGCGGAAAAGCAGGTATGAGCGGTGCCGCCTACGGTGCTGTTGGCGCTGGCGCGCTAGGTCTGGCTGACAAGGGGATGCGAAGCGCTTTCACCGCATTGCAGGGCGAATCCGAAGTCGGGTTCGAGGACGTTGCCAACATGAAACAGAACAACGTCAAGAGCGATACTTATGTCGATGGTGAAGGCCGTACTTGCATTGATTACCACATCACTGTCACTGGTGGCCCCGAGGACAATGATCAGAATGTCACGACTTGCCAGAATGCCGGTGGCGACTGGGAACGAATCTGATTCGATCAGCGGCCACTCTATTAGTGGCCGCTCAGCTTTTGGAGGGCAAAATGGCTGACGATAATCTCAATACATCGCGGTTCGATAAGTCTGCTTTGGACATGACGAGACTGGAAGCCTTTACGATGACCGCCATGCACGCCATTCTGCTTGGTGAGGGAGGGGGTAAATTAAGCCCCGAGGAAGTCGGCGAGAGCGCGGCAGCCTTTGCCGAAGCATCGCTCTCCGCGGCCTCTGAAACGCTCGATGACCACGACACGAAACCAAGTTAACCCCATGCAAGACTGCAAGTAAGCGATCGGGCAGCAACCTTAACGGTTTGCTGCTCGATTTCGTTGGAGGCAGGTTTAATTGTTTCGCATGCGAAACAGAGCAATGCCTACTAGGTCATTGACTATCAAGTTGATTCAATCACCTGAGCCGGAAATAGGTCACCGCGCAACTTGAAGCGCCCCACCATTGAGGCCAATCGTTCGGCGTGCTCGCTGAGCTGATCGGTCGACATGGTGGACAGCTCGGCTAGAGATGCGTTCTGCTTTGTCATGCGATCCAGCTCCGCCACGGCGATATTCACCTGGCCGATGCCGTCGCTCTGCTCGCCAGCGGCATGACTGATCTCGCTTAGCATGCCAGCGACGCGTTGTACGCCCGCCATCAATTCATTCAAGTAATCTACTGTTCATGAGTTCCTGGGGCCGATCATCAATTGCGACTCGATTTTATGTTCGGATGGGCATAGCTGGTATAACATCTTCTCTGCTAACCATGGTATTGCTCACGCTCGATAATCAGCGCGTGATCGGCAAGGAATATCACATTCAGAACGTCAACAGCTATATGAGCCGCTTAAAGGGATGGATGGGGCGCTTTCATGGAGTGGGAACGGTGTACTTACCCAACTATTTGGCATGGCGACGTTTGTTTGAAACCGCAGAGCCAACGGAGGAGATGTGGCTACGTATAGCGATTGGCTCAAACCAACAAAAGATACCAACATAGCCATATAAATACAGAATTCAGAGATTCGGCAGGTCTGCTGCAAGCTAGGCAGAAGGAGGGGGTCTCAAACCGTCCCTGTCCAAGGGCGGGGAAAGGCGCTACAAGCGCTTATCCGGGGTGAACGAGACTTCCCTGGCACTGTCAGCCAATGCCTGGAAATAGGAGTGACTGGGGTTGATCAGGTAGTTCGTTTCTCGAGGCACCACGACACTTGGGACTACTAGCGCGAGGCTCGATTGGCTCTCAAGCCAGCTGTCGCCGATCTCCGCGGTCGAGGCGGGCGCCGGCTCCTCCATCCAGTCTTCCGGCAGACTATCGGCAGGCAGGCGCATCAGCGCATTTTCCGGGATAGTCACCTCCAACAGCGCATAGTGTGTCAGCAACCGATAGTCATCAAGATGAACCATCACCTCAAGCATAGCCAGTGATTCAGCACTGGCGAGGTACACACAGGCCTTCCCCTTGCTATTCCATCGACCGCCGTACAAGCGGGCTCCCTCCCCATCGAAGGCCGTCTGGAGCCACTTCCGCTTTACGAGGCGGTAACCACGAACCGTACTCACGCGAAAACGCCGTGCTCAAGCCGTCCGATCAGATCCAGCACAGCTTCAGCGCCAGCAGTCGTCGCCACCATTTCCACCGGTCGCCGACCACCGAGACCGCGCACCGGATTGAGGAGCCAGCGCCTCGCCCGCTGTTGATCTCCTTCAAAGAGATCAACAGCGCTCTTGTAGACCTCGGCAAAGCGGTACAGCCGATCGCCTTCGTCTTGCTTGAAGCGCCCAGCCGTGGCTCTTCGCTGCAATGTCGCTGGCTTGATAACGACATAACGCGCCAGCTCCTTGCTTTCCAGGCCAGACGCCACAGCAAGTTCCGTGTAGACCTTGTACGGGACGCCTTTTTCCAAAGCCTCATGCAGTTGTGCCCCACGCGCTGGAAGACCCAGGGCCTTCCAAAAGTCGTCTTTCTTGGGCTTAGGCTTCGGCCGATACTCTTCGATGGCAGCTTCCATGGCCTCCCCTCCACTCATTTGATATAACAACAGTGTATCAGAAGATCGAAAGACTGCCACTGCGGTTGCAACTCCAGGCAGATCTAGGCGCGGGCACCTATAGCGCCTCTGCGCTACAGCTTGCCCAAGGGCTGCATCGCAACATTGCTTATCGCGTAAGCAAGGCCCCAACAGAGAGTGGTAAAGTAGACCGAAAGAACAGGAGAGGTTGCATGTCCACGTCCACCGATCATAACCAAGCGTTTGAAAATAGCGTACTTCAAGCGGCTAAAGATCTATTGGAGCCAAAGCTCGCGACCCTGCCTTGGCATCAGTTCGAACTTGAGTACCATTCGCCTACAGGCAGAGCGAGATTGCAGGTCCGTTGTCAGCAAGAAGCCGATTCTCCTGTCAGAACCTTGGTCCTCTCTGTCACCTTCTTGCACGACTCCGAGGAGCTTCAGCTTAGTAACATAATAATGCCGCTCGCCCTACGTTGGGAGCGGCTTGGCAAGCGCACTATTAAGGCCATCTTCGAGGTTGCCCATTCAGCCGGCTACGATCTCTTCCTCATAGATACGGTCCCGTCCTTCCATGATCGACTTCTGAAGCGGAACGCTCAAGCTGTGACCGATGACATTGTGATGATCACACAGAAAACTGACCTCGTGAGTGACATTGGCAGTCCAAAGCCCAATTCTAGCGAAGTGCGCGGCTATTCAATCTTCGGCGTTCTCGATGAACTAGATGCGGACGCCTAGCCTAAGATCGATTGATGGCGAGCCAAACCTGACAACTTAGCAGCTCACCACTATCGAGCAGGGCGGTTAGCTTCCGGCTGTAATTCACGCCGCCTAGTCCCTTTACCAGGAGAGAGCTATCGAGCACGCTCCCTCAGCACGGCCTCTCTTGACGCAATTATATGAGAAACAGCGCAAAAATCCCTTACGGCATCCGCAATAACAGGTTGGTGCATATCAGCCAGCTCACCAGGGCCGAACGCGGCGGCCGTAGCGGCTGTGTCTGTCCTGAGTGCAGAACGCCGCTTGAGGCGAGAATGGGGGATATTGTCCGTCACTATTTCGCACATACCAGAGGCACCCGACCATGCGCTGGGGGCACTGAAACCGGAATACACCTAGCCGCAAAGCAGTTGATCGCAGACCGAAAGGAAATTCCCATTCCTCTGCTTCAGGCGGTACTTGAGGGGAAGGATAGCCTTGGCTACAAGCACACAGAATCCAAGGTCATTTTCCCCGGCCGCGATCGGCAGGCGGTGGATGATACGAAGCTTGAGTTCAGCCTAGGGGACATCCGCCCTGACCTTATCGTGAACTTGGGCCAGATAGAAATCTTAGTAGAGGTGGCCGTAACCCATTTCATCGACGCGGAAAAGCAGCAGCGGCTTGAGTCCCGTGGCCAGCGCTGCATCGAAATCGACCTGGGGGACATACCACGGAACCTAACACCGGCCGATCTCGAAGAGCATGTATTTAACTATCAACGGGCCTACTGGATCGTAAACCCAAGATCGAAGCGGAGCAGGCAAAGCTACGTCCAGGACTCCAGCAGCAGATCGAGAAGGCCAACAAACGAATAGCACAGGCGAGGATCGCCAGGGAGCAAGAGGAGCAGCGCCAGCGCGATCAACATGCCCGGATGGAAGCCTACTTTCAGGCACAGGAAAAGAAACATGCTGAGCGAAAGCGCCAATGGGAGGAGGAGCAACGCCTGGCGCGAGAAAAAGCGATCAAACAGGCTGAAATCAGGCGACGCGAAGCCGAGGCTGCACGTCAACACGAGGCTGAGGTTGAGCTGCAGCGGAGGCAGAAAACCTGGGAGCTAGAACGTCAGCAACTTGATCTTCATGAGATGCGCCATCTCGCCATGGAACTTTCCGCGTCCTGTCAGCGTATTGGTGTCCGGTCTGGCAAGGTGGCTGCATCAACACGGTTCTGCTTACCGATGGCCCGGCAGAACCTCGAACGAGATATTCACAGAATGGACCTGGAAGCCATTCCTACCGCGGTCGAGACACGCACGGAATATGACTGGATGTTCGGGGTGCCGTCTCGTGAGTGGAAACTCGTGGCCTTGCTAGGAGTCGTCTATACCCGTGAGAGCATACAAAGCCGATACTGGATCTCAATCCAAGCCATCGAGCGCTATCTTGGGGAGGTCGGATACCAGCCAGTTGTCGCTCTTCAGCGTGCCGAGCAGTTGCTGAATACTGCTCGTTACTACCATGTCCTCGTAGAAGATCCTGCGTTAATGGCGTTGGAGCTACTTCCAAGGCCGCTGGATGCGATTGCAGAATTCGTTGGCGAATTGGACAACTTCAATATGATTAACCTGCTAGCTGCCAAGCTGGAGGAACTTGCGTTCATACCCAAACCAGCTGGCGCTAATGCCATCAGCACGAGCAAAGGGGCCGCTCAAGCAGAGAGTAACTGTGATTCGGCGATGGCCTAGGCGTCCGAGAAGACTTTGAGTAGGAGGTCGTCAGAATTAACCTTGCCCTCCTACGCATTCTGGACCAGACAATATTCCTCGAACACTTGTCTAGCATGCAGGTCGACGTGGGCTAATGCATCATCGATATTGATATTTGCATGCAAGGCATCTCAGTGAAGAAGCTCTGACATCTCAGTCTGTAGTATCAGCAGTAATACATTACGCCAGTTTATTTATTTTACAATGAGAGGATTCATAACCAACTCAATAATCAGTGGGTGAGCTTTCGATACGGCCATACTGGATGATCCACAGTAAACATCCTTACAGCCCAATGCGGCTCACCAAGGGAGGCAGTATATGTGCAGTCGATATGAGGCACCTGACGCAAATCAACTGATGAAAGCCTTTGGCGTTGCGCCAGAACATGAGATGCAACGCGAACTCTGGCCAGGGTACAACGGCCCATTTCTGCGTGCCCCACAGGCCAGCGATCCCGATGACGAGGCCGCTCCCTCTGTTGAGGCACTGACCGGAATGTTTGGTCTACTGCCGTTTTGGGCAAAGGACACTAAGCTGGCGCGGAGAACCTACAATGCGCGATCGGAAACGGTCGAAAGCAAGCCGTCATTCCGCTCTGCGTGGCGTCAAGCGCAGCACTGCATCATCCCCGCGGCGGCTATCTACGAGCCCGATTGGCGTTCAGGTAAGGCGGTCCCGACTCGAATTACTCGGGCAGATGGAGGCCTCATGAGTATTGCTGGTCTTTGGGAACGCTGGACCAACCCAGACGGTGAGACAGTGCATAGTTACTCGATGCCCACGGTAAACGCCGACGATCATCCCCTAATGCGAAACTACCATCGTCAGGGCAGCGAAAAGAGGATGGTAGTGGTCTTGCCGAACGGGGCGCTAAAGGACTGGCTGACAGCACCAGCCTCAGAGAGCAAGGCATTCATGCGCCAGTACCCAGCAGATCGACTGCATGCTGAGCAGAGATAGCTGGCGCTGGCGCGCAGGCTTTCTCAATTAGTGAAGAGAAGTGGAGGTATGTCCGAACACCAGGGAGAATGCCGTTGCGGCCGCATCTTGCTCGCTGACATTACCGAGCCGATATGGCCCAGCATTGCACAACTCGCAATACCAGCCATTCAGTCGAAAACCTGCTTCCCCTGATACAGGCGTAACGCAGCGATGGAACATCTTATCTGCGTGACAGTCGGGGCAAGGCGGTACACCAAGTTCAGGGTGATTTATGGCCATACTCACTCCTCGCTTCCCAGCCAAGGGACAATTGAGGTAATGATGTAAATGGAATGCTCTGGCACGCCCTCGGAGGTATCGACTCGTTCAACTTCCTGCAACTCTGCTAAGGGTCGGTCAAGAAAATCGATAACTGTTTCAGTCGAGTCGCTGAAACCCCACTCAGCCTGATAGCGCCGACACTCCTTGGTCACGTCTGTGAGCAGGAGAGGGTAGAGGGTCAATGTCTCACTGAGATCGCTGCGCTCCTTTGAATAGCCATATAACTCATCCGCTTGCAGTCGGCCATCTCGATCTACTAATGCCACTAGCCGCATCACGCATTTGCGATCGGACTTATACTCAAGGTCAATCTGTACCGCTGACATGGATGTGTCCTATAAGGAGCTTGGCTATCGGCTTAGGTCATGATCAGCTGCGCGCCCAGTCATAGACCCGCTGATTGATTTCAATCAACGCACCATCCTGCGCTATCCAGTCCATACCTACTTTGCGGCATTCGGCTTTAAGCTCAGCTACCGTGATTCCATAAAACTCAGCTGCTGCTTCAGCGCGAAGCGCCGGACCACCGCCCCCATCGCGAAGATTTAGGAACATCAATACATTCAGCGGCACGCCTTCAAACTGGTTTATCGGTGCATTAATATCTTTATCGTTCATGGGTATTTTCCTAAGTTGCCGGTCGCGTTTAATTGGCGAGAGTTATTTCTGTCTAGCAGCGTGGCTTTCGTCAAGGCTGCGCTTAACGTCAGCGGCCATGGTGTCGAAGAGGCCTGGCTCAGCATCTACTTTGAAATCAGATTTGTTGCGATTTGCCAGCCGAGCAGCATGGCTTTCGTCAAGACTGCGCTGTACATCAGCGGCCATGCCATCGAAGAGGCCTGGTTCAGCATGCACATTAGGGTCTGAATTGTAGCCGTTTGCTTGCCTAGCAGCGTTGTTTTCGACAAGTCGGCGCTGCACGTCTTCGGCCATGCCGTCAAAAAGACCTGGCTGTGGCTCAGCTGTCCCAAGGTCATCTGCGATCGTGGTAGATGACATTGTTCCTGCAAGTACCAACACTGTCATTCTCGCTATGAACATGATCAATATATTTCCTTTGTTTGGTGTTGGTCTCACTTCTTAGCTTTGGGAATCTTCACCCCTTCCAGCTTGTAGTGCTCTCCTAGCTCAATAGCGCGGCGCACCGACTCCAATACCGGCTTGCGCACTGCGCGGTAGCGGGTTGAGTCAGGCGAGGCGAACCAACCCTTCACCGTCTCCACGCTATACCCAGTCAGGGTGGCCACGTGAGTCTGGTTCAAACCATGTCTCTCCATAAGCTGGCGGAGGGCTTCATTCGTCGGTTTCTCGGAAGTGCTCATTAATATCTCTCTATATATCGCCACTGTGCCTACCAGCAACGCTCGTTCATGTATGGCGCCTTACAGCGCATCTAAGGTGAGACTACGCTTCAAGGCCCCAGCAGCGCCTAGCGCGAACCCTGGCACTCTCCTGTGTGTCCGCTCCAGGAAGAGCAGGGGAGCTATCCTGGTTGAAGTGCGCCAACAGGTCGCCAAACAGCGTGGAGTCTCGTAGGTCGAGGTCGATCCCCACCAGCCCATCGACTGCTTGGTGAATCTCCATGACAGACCAGGGCTCCAGCTGAGCAATGAACTCATTGTCGCGAATCAAACGCTGGAGCTCAGGGTGCTCCTTGATCGTCTCGAGCTGCACGGTTGACGCCATGAGGTTCGCCATGTGGCCTCCATTTTCATAGGTACTGCTGATAGCTTAATGTGCAATGCACACGAATTCAATTCCTGGAAGTCATCAGACCTCACAAACCATACCCCATTTGGCCGCGGGGATAAGGCTGCGGAAGCTCGTTACAGCAGCTCATTCGAGACTCAAAAAAGTGTGCGCCTCGCTTGTAATAACGTGCATTGCACACTTTTATAAAGGTCATCAGCTACACGACTTTGAGGCATACCATGAACCTAGCGATCAACCTCGACACCGCTATGCCGGCTACATTCGAGACTGCTTCTACATCACTGCCCGAGCGCGTTCACGACTGTATTTATGAATCGCCCCAGGTTTCGTAGACATCTCCAGGTTCTGAGACATGAACATGGCGCATTGTCAGTCTCATAGAGGCTGATAGTGCGCTTTTCTCAATAGTATTTTTTACTCTTCACAACTTGACTCGTTCTCGGTCTTCCGCCTGCCCCCTTCGGCTTTAAGCCTAGTGGACCAAGCCAATAATCACTTCGCCCTAGCGCTTCAATAAGCAGTTTCAAAGAGCTAATGTAGTCAGCACGTGTAGCTGGTCGGTACGCTTGCACCTCAAGCCAGTGTTCCGCAAACCAAAGAATATGTTTCAACTTTATTTTTTCAGGACGGTTAACTTCTGGAAATCTATACTCTACAGCGTCGGCAATTTTTTGGATCCTGTTTCGATGACGTGTAGGGTGAGGAGACCACATGCCATTGAACTTGATTCGGATATCAATTACTTTTAGTTTCATGTTTTTATCCTACTTAAGATCGTGAAACGTATCGGCGGATATGCCTCAACATTTTGGCGACTAAGTCTAGTGCTATTAAATATGCCACTGAATCAATGGGTAAGCGTTTAATGGGGACCAACTGTTGAGCCGTCTCCTCACATTTTCAATGGTAAATGCCGCCCGCATTTCGCGGTAAGGGATTAGACCGTACGATTGAATGATTGGTCTGCCCGGGTTAATTACCCCACCCATGAAGCCGCGATAAGTTTCACCTGGCTTAAATATCTTCTTGCTTCCCTTTGGAGAGTGGGTTCGCGCGTATTCCAATGCTTACCACTGATTTTGCTTCACAGGAATACAGCGATCATCACATCGTCGTCCACCTTTTGTGCCATCAAGGATTTGATCTTACCCAACAAGACGGGTGATTGATTGGGCAACATGGTAAGGGTAAATTACTAGGAGCCCTCGCCATGCCCAAAAAGAAAATTGAAGGTATCTTGGATAACGCCTTTCGACTTTACCATCAAGGCTACAGTCCGGAGCTGATTGAGTTGCCTGAGAGCGCCGTATTTCCCTCCTTGATTCCAGCGGCCCCTTCGACTGCACGTAAAAGTAGAGTTACTGGATTGCTTTTAGGGGAGCCCGCCCCACGGTTCGTGCGTCGCGGACGTAATGTCAGGTACCGACTCTCTGATGTTTGAGCTTGGCTGTCTGAAGTAGATCCGCAGCGCTCAACAGCAGAAGCTTTCTTAGCGAAACAAAGCCTGAAAGCTTCGCTCAATCCCATTAGTAATTAAGGGGAGTCATCGATCCCTAGTGATGTCGACAGATTAACTATACTTCATGTCGAAAATTAAGGTAAATATCGACATGAGAAGCCGTCATGTCGACACTATCAACATGACGGGGTAATACAAAAACAACCTTGCGCTTTTCAAGGTTATCGTTGGTGGCAAGAGCAGATGGGGGATAACTCACTCTGTTTTAACTAAGCTAGCTACCGTGACGGCAAGGAGAGTTAGCATTGGTGGATCAGGAGCTTCTTACTCATGAAAGTATGGCCAAATCTTTATCACCTTCTAAGGCTCTCCTTCCTATTTTCTAAGTATGCTTCTTTTATAATGTTTTACGTTGGATTGCCTGTAAGAATGCATTGGTCGATCGGCTGAAACTGCTTTAGATTGCATCTCGCCAATAATTAAGCGATTTCTCTGACACAACGCCATGCTGAGTGCCAATATCGATAACTGACTGCTGAAAAGCCTGAGCAAGCTCTGGCAGATGGCAAAAGAATAGCGAACGGATCATACGCGTAATACGTAGATGGTTATGGCCACCTGCTTTCAGCCAAATATGCGTCTGGATTGAAAGGTCGGACTGAGCTGAGATGTAACGGTCTTCGCGTTCTAGACCAAAGGAATTCAACATTACGTCTAGGGAATGTTGCTGGCGCTGGCGTAAGGGTGGCTCTTTCGCAAACACTCTTTGCACATCGGTTGTCAGTAGAGGAGCAAAGGCGTTAAAGCGGCCCGCTTCCGGGATAGGAAACAGCCCCTGGATATAGTCGTGGGTGTGTTCCAGCCAGAAAGAGAAGAGTGCCCAGATGTCTTGGAGGCGACGACCCTGATGATCGTGTCCTTCCCCGCGGTAAAACGCGATCATCATTGCCCATTATGCCCCCCGAACTAATAAGTCATCGAGTCCATGCAGCACCAGTTCGCGTGCGTGGCGTTCATTGTCTGGGTCGGTTCGGGCTTCAATGCTTTCTAATGCACGGACATAAGCAGCGGGTAATCCATGCTCTCTTGCGCCGGCGACCACATGGTGCTTGTACCACATATAGGGACGCATACCGATGGACGTGATCTTTCCCCACATAAGCCTGAACTTAAAGCTGCCCGCACCCGAAAGGTCAGCTAGATTTCATCGTAGGCAACGTTGATACCTTCGTAACGATCCAGCGTCAGCTTGTGGTGTGAAGCGACATCTCATATCACGCCATACACGGCCGACTGATCGGATATGCCGGCACAATATCGCACTTGCCGGAGTCGTCTCCGCCTTGCTGATAAAAGGCCAGACGATACGCGGGCAGGAGAGCTGTGGTAATAAAGCGTGCGGGGATCCGTGCGGCTAAGCGCTGGGTTGACATATTAGACCCATAAGCAAAACAGAGCACCGTTATCTACTTTAAGTAGTTTGATTGCCGACGGCATGTCTTTAAGAGATTTCTTCCGAGACAGATGTACGTTGGTAATGCGCGAGTGCCTGCGCAGCATTAGTTTTTAGCGTTTCTCGCCACGCCGTAGGAGCCAGTACGGTGACATTGGCGCCCATGGCCATCAGCCACCACAGAGTTTGCTGATCATCGGGCACCTCGGCTTCTAGCTGTTGCCAATTGCTATTGGGCAGTGGCGTCAGCTGCTGAGTTTCCGACAGTGGCGTCTCACTGAGCAGCCAAGCGACTTGTGGCGCGACACGGGCGACGAGGGTGACGGGGACTTTGCCTTGCAAATAGCCAAACGCCCCGCCTGCTATGTAATTGTCTAAGTCAAAGCCGTGGGAAGGTCGCCAGGTCGCTTCACTTAGAATAGCAGTTTCGATGCGGTGCATGGCGAACTGACGAATATCGTCATAGTCATCTACCGTCGCCAGCAAATATGTCACGCTGTGACGGCTGACCAGCCCTTGAGGATGAAGAGTGAAGTGCTTTTCCGTTTTGGATGTGCGAGACAAGTACATGACATCCACCGGTTTCTGCTCCAGCAGGGCTTGAGAGACAATCTGCCATGTCATTTCATTAAGCGCTGCAGGAATAAGTGCTTTGCCATTGGGGATGGCGCGAACTTTCCGCGCCCATTGGCTCAAGCCGTTTGAACTCATCTCATCAAGCAGCCGCCTCGCATCAGTAAAGTGCGGCGATAACTGCCCAACGACTACAGGGGGTAACAACCCTTTTAGATATTCTTCTGCAAGTACCAGCGTTAACGCACTGGGTACATCTAGCGCCGGTAAGTGGCACTGAAAGTCGCGATCAAAATACCACCGGTATGGTTTTTCACTATCGTCGCAGCCAAGGGGAAAATATGAGGAGAGCTTCTGGCTTAGATCGCGCTGTAACGACCTTGTATCAATGTGAAAGCCGCGTTCAGCAAGTTTTTCTTTCAGTACTGGTGTAGCAATCCGCCCAGGATAGCGAGGGATTAGCTGAAGAAGCGCCAAGTAGCGAAAAAGTGTATCGCGCGTATCGGACATAGTGACGCTAACCCTGGTTTTAGAAATGAAAGCATTAAGTTTAACGTGCCTCACAAAACTTAGCGACTCTCTCGGGCAGCACGTCGGAATCCCGAGCGATCAAATGAGCTCGACGCCGCCAAAGCGCAGTCATGCGTTGGTCAGGGTTGGTATTGGGGAGGTAGTCCCATAGCGCGGCGGGATGAATGTCGGCGGTGATTTCCAGTGAGGTGTCAGGGTGCCCTGCAAGCCAACGATAAACATCGATAGCGCTGCGGCCAACGCATACGGGAAATAGCAGCGTATTCGAAGGCAGTATTAAGCCGAGCGCCATCAGCAGCACATTGACTTCATGGTCACAGGCTAGGTGCCAGCGATGCCGATTGGCCACTAACGGGGCGGTTAAATGGCCGGCCACGCAATGCCAGATGAGATGAGCATGTAAAAAGCGGCGTGATTCATCGGAGAGGGTAGCGCTGTAGTGTGGGCAAAAGTAGAGATGCCGACCATCAGTGCTAGCCGTCACTATTTGTTGCCGCAGCACGGGAGTTAACGTTAAAAACTCGCTCAGCATCTCCATGACGGGGAGTGTTTCAGCCCAATAGGCGCGATCCGCCTGCTCGATCATCCAGGTGGCGCGACGCTCCGCATCCCCCACGATGCGCCGGGCTTCCTCCCGGCCCTGCTCGACCCCCTCGCCGCGCAGCCGCTCGATCAGCGCCTCGACGCCGGAGGAGGCGCCCTGCAGGGATTCCGCTTGACTCATGAGGATCTCCTCGAACTCATTGGGCCGGAATATTGCCGCCGATCACCAGGGCGAAGATGAAGGCGAACACCCCGAAGCCTTCGACGATGGCCGCCGGGGCGATGGAC
>TARA_R110002167_G_scaffold10245_6_pt1 | contig 14424 bp, 14 predicted proteins | sample TARA_R110002167 | Tara Oceans TARA_R110002167 (sample SAMEA4398238) | marine metagenome | biome: Polar Biome; feature: [MES] marine water layer (ENVO:01000295) within the mesopelagic zone...; material: water (ENVO:00002006), including particulate matter (ENVO:01000060) such as...... | reverse complement strand
ATTAAGATAAAACTCTGTGAATCTCTGTGTAATAACTATAATCTACTGTCTAAATTCATCCTCAACATCAGTAACAATTCCTAATGCTTCATTCACATATTTAAAAGTTGATAAAAGTTCTGGTTTGCCATTTAGAATTGCAACATCATGTTCAAAATGCGCAGAAGGTTTGTTATCAAAAGTAGTTATTGTCCAACCATCAGCATGTTGTCTTATTTTGTGAGTACCTAAGTTTGTCATTGGTTCAATAGCAACCACCATTCCTTCTACAAATTTCTTTCCTCTGCCTCTTTTTCCGTAGTTTGGCATTTCTGGATCTTCATGCATTTCACGACCCAATCCATGACCAACCAATTCTCTTACAACGCCGTAACCATGTTTTTCTGTAAATTCTTGAATAGCAAAACCAACATCACCAACTCTATTGCCAATCTTTAGTTCTCTAATACCAACATATAAACTTTCTTTGGTAACTTCTAATAATTTTTTAGTTTCTTCTGCAATTTCACCAACAGCGAAAGTGTAAGCATGATCACCGTAAAAACCATTTTTTAAAGCACCACAATCAATAGAAATAATGTCTCCTTCTTTTAAAGGCGTTTTATTCGGAATTCCGTGAACAATTTGAGAGTTCGGACTCATGCAAAGTGTGTTTGGAAAATCATACAAACCTAAAAAACCAGGAATTGCTCCTTGTTCTCTTATAAATTCTTCTGCTAGTTTGTCTAAATATAAGGTAGAAACACCAGGTTTTACTTCTTTTGCAAGCATTCCTAATGTTTTAGAAACTATTAACGCACTCTCGCGCATCAATTCTATTTCTTCTCTTGTTTTAATCTTTATCATTCTAAAAAAATTGAAAAGCAAAGTTACTATAATTATTAAGAATTAGTGTTTTAGAATATATAAACGTTGTTAAACCTTTAAAAAAATAAGACACAGATTTCACAAACTTCCACAGTTTTTTACCTGTTTTGTGTGTGAAATCTATGTCTAAATTTATAGTTTGAACCTAAAGTACTATTTACTTTTATCGTAAGAATGTTTGTAAGGTTGATTTGTAACAATCTTTAAAATATCTTTCTCTAGAGTTTCTCTAGGATATTCTACATAACGACCAACTTCTTTACCCTCTTTATAAAAAATAAAAGTTGGTACTCTAATAATGTTGAAACCTTCTTGAAGATTATCTGGTGTCGTTTTAGTTCTGTCAACAGTAATTAATTCAAAATTATTTTGATCAAATCCTGTTTCGTCTAAAAGCTTGAAAAAACGTGGTGTTTCTCTTCTGCTATCGCCGCACCAAGTTCCCATAAAACCTCTTATAGTATATTCTTTAAGAACATCTTTTAATTTAGCAACCGTTGCTTCGTCTAAATTGTATTCATCATATCTGCTATTAAACCATTCTTTAAAAGCATCATCAGTAAAAGATTCTTTGTTAGCAACACCAATTAAATACCCATCTGCGTCTTTTTTGGCAGTTATTTCTCTAGCAATTTGCTTCACTTTCTTCACTTCTGTTTTTTTAGGTTCAACGGTTTCTGCTTCTACAACTTTTTTGGTTGTATTACAAGCCGCAAGAATTGCTATTAAAAATACTATTAAGATTTTTTTCATATTTATAAAAGAGATTTTTGAGTCATTTCTACGGGTTGTTTAACGCCCATTAAATCTAAAATAGTAGGAGCAATATCACCTAAAACGCCACTATTTATTGATTTTATTTCATCATCAATTAAAATAAAAGGAACAGGATTTGTTGTGTGCGCAGTGTGAGGAGAACCATCAGGATTCATCATTGTTTCACAGTTTCCATGATCTGCAATTAATAAGATAGAATACCCATTTCTTAAACCCGTTTCAATCACTTCTTTTGCACAAATATCTACAGTTTCACACGCTTTTATAGCAGCTTCCATAATTCCTGTATGACCAACCATATCGCCATTTGCAAAATTTAAACACACAAAATCTGCTTCACCTTTTTCTAAATCAACACAAAGTGCATCTTTTAATTCGTAAGCAGACATTTCTGGTTGTAAATCGTACGTTGCAACCTTTGGAGAGTCTCTTAAAATACGAGATTCACCTTCAAAAGGAGCTTCTTGACCGCCAGAAAAGAAAAATGTTACGTGAGGATATTTCTCTGTCTCAGCAATTCTAATTTGTTTTTTTCCAGCTGCGGATAAAACTTCACCTAAGGTATTTTTAATATTGTCGTTGTTGTAAATAACATTGATTCCTGTAAAAGATTCATCATATAAAGTCATTGTTGTATAATACAAATCTAACTTTTTCATGTCGTTTTCAGGAAAATCATTCTGACTTAAAGCATTCGTTAATTCTCTTCCTCTATCAGTTCTATAATTGAAGAAAATTACAGCATCACCGTCTTTTATTTGTGCTTTTGGAGATCCATCTGCATTTGTAATGATAATTGGTTTGTGAAATTCATCAGTTAAACCAGCTTCATAATTTTTGTTGATCGTTGCCAAAACATCCGTAGTTTTTGTTCCAATTGCATTTACAACTCCATCGTACGCAATTTTAACACGTTCCCATCTATTATCTCTATCCATTGCATAATAACGACCAGTAACAGTAGCGATTTCTCCTGTACTTTGGTTCATATATTCTTGAACTTCGTTGATAAAAAACGTAGCAGATTTAGGATCGCAATCACGACCATCTGTAAACGCATGTAAATAAACATTGTCTACTTTGTTTTCTTTAGCAACATCTAAAATTCCTTTTAAATGATCTATGTGTGCGTGAATTCCTCCATTAGAAACCAAGCCTAATAAATGTACGTCTTTGCTATTTTCTTTGGCATATTTAAAAGTATCTAACAACACTTTTTCTTGCCCTAACGTTTTTTCTCTAACAGCTTTATTTATTCTTGCTAAATTCTGATACACAATTCTACCAGCACCTAAATTCATGTGGCCAACTTCAGAATTTCCCATTTGTCCTTCTGGCAAACCAACATGCTCTCCATCAGTCCTTAATTGCGCATTAGGATACTTGTCGTATAAACTGTTGATAAATGGTGTTTTAGCATTGTAAATTGCGGATACTTTAGGGTCTTGCGTAATTCCCCATCCGTCCAAAATCATTAAAATAACTTTCTTGTTCATTGTCTTAAATTGAACAGTAAAAATAAGAAATATTTTACGGATTATATAAAATTTTAACGAAACCGATAACGTAAACTATATAGGATGAAAATTGGACAACAATGAATTTTTTTACTGATATCATAAATTGTGATAACTTTTAGAAAAATAGATTAAGAATGTTAAACGGCTGTTAAATAACGGTTTTACTGAAACACTTTTCCTTTTGAAGCGTCTTTTAGATATAACAAACAAATAATAATTAAACTAAAAACTTTATCTATCATGAAAAAATTAATCCTACCAATGTTCCTTTTCTTTTTTGCTTTTTCAACAGTAAATGCAACTAATAATGACGACGAAACGAAAGAAGTAAAATCTGAAATTACACTCGTTTATAATGTGAACGCTTTTTGTAAATTAATACAAATGGGCGATTATGATGCCGTAAAAGCACTAATTAAAACAGGCGAAAATGTGAATGCTAAATCTAATGGGTTAACGCCCTTAATGTTTGCTGCAAGACATAATAAAGCAAAAATCGCAAAATTATTAATTGATAATGGGGCAAAATTAAAAACAAAATCTGATACCGGAAATATGACCGCTTTAGACATGGCAAAAAGATCGAAAGCAATTGATGCTATAAAAGTTATAAAAGAGGCACTTTAGTATTATAAATTTGAATTAATTAATCTAAAGCAAAACAGATTGTCAATTTTGATAGTCTGTTTTTTTGTTTAAAACTTTATAAAACCGATAACATATATAAGTATACAAATTGCAACGATAAGAATAATCACATTTCTTTTAAGTGTTTTTTTATTTTCTTCTTGAAGTTTTTCTTTTATTCTTTTTAGTTGATGAGGTGTAGCTTTTTTATCAAAATGAACTTGAATACTGCTTTTACTCTTAAACTCTTTTATTCTTTCAAAAGTAGAAGTGCGTTTTCTTCTATTTTCCTTTAAGCTAGCAATCATGTGTGCAATAAAACCTTCTCCAGCCATAATAAGTTCTTTATTATAAGTAGTAGAAAATGACTAAATGTTACACTAAACTATTTTTATTAATGGAATGTAAAATCAATAAAAAAAAATTTAACAAGAAAAAAGAAGTATTAAATTGTAAAATTCGTAGTATTGTATAGTTAAATTTATCAAATCCTTAATGAAAACACATTTTGAACTTAATAAAGTAACTAAAAAGTTACCTAAACATTTACACAAGTTTATTGTAAAACAGCCTTATGAAGAATATACCTCGCAAAATCAAGCGGTTTGGAGATATGTTATGAAAATGAATGTAGATTATTTGAGCAAAGTTGCACACAAATCCTATTTAAAAGGATTGGAAAAAACAGGGATTTCTATTGAAAATATTCCGCATATGGAAGGTATGAATCGTATTTTAAAAGAAATAGGTTGGGCTGCGGTTTCTGTAGATGGCTTTATTCCGCCAAATGCTTTTATGGAATTTCAAGCGTATAATGTTTTGGTCATTGCTTCGGATATGAGAACCATAAATCATATTGCATATACGCCAGCGCCAGATATTATTCATGAAGCAGCAGGTCATGCGCCCATCATTGCAAATCCAGAATATGCAGAATATTTAAGACGTTTTGGAGAAATAGGTAGTAAAGCAATTTCATCAGCTAAAGATTATGAAATGTATGAAGCAATTAGGCTTTTATCCATCTTAAAAGAAGATCCAAATTCATCAGAAAAAGAAATTGAAGATGCACAAGAAAAAGTGGAATGGTTGCAAAATAATATGGGCGAATTGTCTGAAATGGCTCAAATTAGAAATTTGCATTGGTGGACTGTAGAATATGGATTGATTGGTACTTTAGAAAAGCCTAAAATTTACGGAGCGGGTTTATTATCATCTATTGGAGAAAGTGCTTGGTGTATGCAAAAAGAGGTTCAGAAATTGCCCTATTCTATTGATGCTGCAACCATTAATTTTGATATTACAAAACCACAACCTCAATTATTTGTAACACCAGATTTTGCCTATTTAAGTTTGGTTCTAGATGAATTTGCAAATACAATGGCGTTAAGAACCGGCGGTTTAAACGGCGTTAAAAAACTAATCAATTCAGAAAATTTAGGAACGGTTGAGTTATCCACAGGAATTCAAATTTCTGGAGTTTTCACAAAGGTAATTCAGTATAAAAATAACAAAGTTGCATATTTACAAACAACAGGTCCTACAGCTTTAGCAAACAGAGATAAAGAATTAATTGGTCATGGAATTACAACGCACGCTAGTGGTTTTGGTTCTCCTGTGGGTAAATTAAAAGGAATTAATTTGCCAATTGAAGATATGAGTCCGAGAGATTTAAGAGCATACGGAATTTACGAAGGCGAATTTATGACCCTAGAATTTGAAAGTGGCGTAGTAGTAAAAGGCAAAGCAATAACTGGAACAAGAGATTTAAGAGGTAAAATTTTAATTATTTCTTTGGATGAATGCACGGTTACTTATAAAGACGAAATTCTATTTCAACCAGAATGGGGAATTTATGACATGGCAATTGGTAAAGAAGTAATTTCTGTATATGCGGGTTCTGCAGATGTAGATTCTTTTGCAGATACCAGCAAGGTTTCTGATGTAAAAACACATAAAATTAGCTATTCTGATTCAGAAAAAGAATTATATAGTTTGTATGATGAAGTAAAGTTAATACGTACTAGAAATCTAGCATCCGAAGAAAAAATAACAGCTATTTTTAATCAATTAAAAGCAAAATTCGCTAATGATTGGTTATTGCTTTTAGAATTGTGTGAATTAGCGCAAAAAAATAATTTCTCTATTCAAACAACCATTTTAAAAAATTTAAATCAGTTAAAATGTAATAAAAGTTACACAAAGCTTATAGAAAATGGTTTAAATTTGTACCTCAATTAAAAAATATACAACATGGGGTTTTTTGACCTGTTTAAAAGAAAAGATATGAGTAGTGAAATTAAAGAATATTTAAATAAAGGCGCTGTAATTTTAGATGTAAGAACTCTAGATGAATGGAATGAAGGTCACACAAAAGGTGCAAAACACGTTGTTTTAACCGTAATCCCTTTAGAAATTGAAAAAATAAAAGCGTGGAAAAAACCAATTATTGCTGTTTGTAGAAGCGGAGGAAGAAGCGGTCAAGCAACTCAGTTTTTAAAACAACATGGAGTAGATGTTATTAACGGTGGTCCTTGGCAAAATGTAGATCAACATGTAGTTAAATAAACCTTATTTTAAATAAGGTTTTTCTTTTGTGCAATCATTACAGCTTCCATTTTACTGTGAACCTGTAATTTTTTGTATATATTTTCTATGTGTTTTCTAACTGTAGAAGGAGAAATAATTAAGTTGTCGGAAATTTCATTATAATTTAAACCTTTACTTAACTGAATTAAAATTTCGGTTTCTCTTTTGGTTAGTTTAATGTCGTCAACTTCGTCTGTTTCGGTAGTTGATAAACTTGGATCTCTTAATAGATTTAAGGTTTTTAATGCGATGCTTGGCGTCATTGGTGCGCCTCCTTCTGTAACTTCTATAATACTTTTATGAAGATTTTCTGCGTCTATTTCTTTCAGTAAATAACCATTGGCACCGGCTTTAATAGATTTAAAAACGCAATCGTCGTCATCTACAACGGTTAACATAATTACTTTAATATGTGGATATCTATTTTTAACTAATTCTGTAGCTTTTATACCATTCATCACTGGCATCTGAATGTCCATTAAAATAACATCTATATTGTGGTTTTCTTCTAATTTACCAATTAATTCTGCGCCATTATTTGCATGAAATTTCACAGAAATATCATCAAAAAAAGAAAGTTTTTCTTTGATCGTTTTTACTAAGAAATAATTGTCTTCTGCAATGCAAACTTTTAAACTCATAGCTTTGTAGTTTTCTTTAAAAATACAAATTATTAATTATTTTCTTTATACGTCATTTGCCGTATTTTTTAGAGCTACATTTAATAGGATTTCTGTCCCTTTATTTTCTGCAGATTTTATAGTTACAGAGCCCTTAATATCGTTCATTCTTTTTTCCATGTTAGATAAACCATTGCCTAACTCAACCGTGTTTATATTAAAACCTTTACCATTATCTAAAATAGAAACGATAAAATGCTCATTATTTTTTGATAATTCGATTGTAATTTTTTGAGCATCAGCATATTTAATGGCATTGTTAATAGCTTCTTGTACTACCCTAAAAATATTCATACCTATTAGAGATGAAAAATTCATGTTTTTATCAATCTCATAAACAATCTCAAACTTTGTTTGTGGCACGGCAACTTTTGCTTTTTCTATAAACGATAAAACTCTTGCATGTAAATCTTCAACAGAAATGGTGCTTTTATTCATTGCCCAAATGGTGTCTCTTAATTGATGAATTGTATCGCCTGTAAATGAACTGATACTTGATAATTTGTCTTTTAATTGACTGTTTATATCTTTAGAAATGTATTTTAAATTGTCTATAGATGAAATAATAAATGTAAGTTGAGAACCAATATTGTCATGTAAATCTCTTGAAATTTGCAAGCGTTGTTCTTGCAATCTGTTTTGGGTTTTTATGGTTGCTAGCGCGTCTTTTAAATCTAATTCTTTTTGAAGTTGTTTTCTAATAAACGTGTGCCTGTGGTAATATCCAAAAGAGATAATGCCTAAAATTAATAGTGCAGAAGCAAGTAAAATAGCATAAAAATTTCTATTTTTAATTTCTAATTCTTGCGCTAATAATTGTTCTTTTTGTTGTGAAATTTCTTTTTCTTTTTCTGAACTTTCATATTTAACTAAAAGTTCGTTGATATCTTTTGTTTTGGTACTTTCAAAAAGACTATCTTTTTTTAGATTATATTCTTCCTGATAGACATAAGCTTCTTTAAAGTTTTGTAATTTAAAAGTTACTTCAGCCAAGTATTTTAAGGCATCTACTTCAAATTCTTTAAAGTTATTTTCTTTAGAAATTTTTAAAGCTTCTGTAAGTTCTTTTTTTGCAGTAACAAATTTATTAGTAGCAATATAGGGCTTTGAAATGCCTATTTTTGCGTTAGATAATTCGTATAAATTATTGTCTTCACTAAATGCTTCTATCACGTTTAAATAGTTTGCAATAGATGCTGCATATTCTTTTAAATTATATGCTGCCGATGCTATATTTACATCCATATAAGCTACATATCTGGTGTAGCCCAAATCTGAATACATTTTTCTAGCCAATTTGCAATACGTTATTGCTTCGCTATTTTTGTTTAATTTAAGCAAAACCGCACCAATATTTCCGGTGGTAATTACAATTCCTATTGTATACTTATTTTCTTCATAAATTTTAAGTGCTTTTTTGTAATATTCTAAAACTTTTTGATACTTTTTTTGTTTCTTATAAACAATTCCAATATTTACCAAAACAGCGGGTACTTGGTCAAAATTTGTAGCATTTTTCTCATATATTTTTAGTGCTTTAAAATAGTTTTTTAAAGCGTCTAAATACTCTCCGTTTTCATCCAAAACAATGCCTAAATTATTGTAAGAATCTGCCATTCCAATAGAATCCTTAATCTCTATTTTTAAGTTTAGGCTCTTTTTGTGGTAAAATAATGTACTATCTTTATTAGATTTTGAATGAAAAACATTGCCAATACTGTTGTAAGATTCTGCAATACATTTTTTATGATGAATCTCTTTGGATTTTTTTAGCGCTTTTTTTGCAAAGTACAACGCTGTGTCTTGATTAGAACTTTTATATTCCCATGAAATTTCATTTAAAACACGAATTAGAACTGTGTCTTTTGCTTCACGTGATAGAAAAACAAGACTATCTAGTCGTTTGTTTTGGGCAGATGATTTTATCGATAATGAACAAAAAATAATAAATATTAAAAATGATTTATGCCTGTGTTTCATAAATTCCTTACTCGAATTTAGGTGTTAAGTTAAATAATTTCTTTCAAAGAAAAATCAATATTTAAAAGATCAACTTTAATTTTTAGCAATTTATAGTGTGTTTTTAGTTCTAGTGTTTTTAGTTCTTTGGATGAATTTTGTAACGCTATAAAAAGTTTTTTTTCTGATGCAAATTCTAGGTTTAACAGATGTAATTTTTTAGTTTCTTTAGCTTTTAATTCTTGGTAATTTTTAAAAAACCATAAAATTAGCATCAAAGTAACTGGCACTAAGATAATTAAAATTTCATTTATATGTTCTGATGCTAAAAACATAATTTTAGATTGTTTTTTTTATAAATTTTAAATACACAAAACGTAGCATAATAATTACTAAAACAATCAGTAAAAAAGGGATTCCATAGATTAAAAAAGTATATAAAAAATGAATACTGAAATTTCCTATTCCATCAACTTTATAAACATTTGGCAATGCAATTCTATCAAAAGAAAGTAAATTCATTTCTTTGGATGAGAAAGCATCTATTTCATTAAAATAATAATGGCTTTTTTCTGTGATTTTTTTAAAGTTAAAGTTTCCTAAAGTTTCACCATAGGTAACAACAAAATTAGCATCTGGTGTTTTTCCATAATCTGATAGAGAAAATTTTAAAATAGTATTTTCTCTATCAAAATACAGGCTTGCTGGGGAACTTGTTTTTACATTATCGATGGATAAATTGTCTTTAAATTGTGTGTAAAAAACACCTTTTTCAATAGGTGATTTCCACAAAGAACCGGTTTCTATTAAATAAATAAAAGCATTTTTTTTATCAGAATTATAGCCTTCTAAAGTGCTTGCATTATTGGTGTTTACTAAAAAATAGACCGTAAATTCGGTAATTTTATTTGGCGGAAAAGTAATTTCCCAAACATACCAATTATTGGTTTGGGCATTTTGTTTTTTATACAAAACGGTTTCTTTTCTGTTTACAAAACCTTTTATTTTATACAAATCGTCTAGAACAACCTGGTTTGCATATTCATTAAAACCGATATTTTCAAAAACTGCATTTATAGGATAACCAACCTTAATTTTTAAGGTATCTGATGCTGTATTTTTAAAATGATAGGTTCCTTTTACGGTGGCAAATCCTTTGTAAAGTTGCATAAAAATGGCTTCAGATTTCATCTGAATTTTTTTGTAAGCAATCGTGTCTTCTGGATATAAAAGTGTAAAAGCTCCACTTCCGCCAGCATTCCAAACTCCAGGCTGTGCGGAGTTAGAAACTAGAAAACTAGCACAGATTATAAAGCCAAAAATATAGATGTATTTTTTCATCACTTTACTCTGTAAAAGCCATTAATTGTTTTTTTATTTCTTCTTTAGAAGCTTTCTCATTTTCTAATTTTTTAGCTAAAAAATCTAACATTTTAGAGTTTTCTTTAACAGATTCCATAATCAAATCAATGATCAATCGAAACAGAATTAATAAAACTGCGGCAATTACGCCCGCTTTGCCAACGACCATAAAAAAGAAAGAAATAATAACTACAAATTGTTGCACAAAAATGCGCAAATAAGGTTTTGTCATGATCTCATTCGCAGAAAATAGTACGTATTTTTTGTTTTTAATAAAGTCTAAAAAGAATTTATTTAAATGCGTTAAAACAATCGCGGGTAAAACATATTTCATATCCTCTAAGTTCAGGATAATTCCGTAATTTTCTATAATATGAAAAGGTTCTTTAAAAATAGAATTGTCGTCAAAACTAAATAAGGCAAAACCAAAAATTGATTGGATAGCAACAAAAAAACCATAATGAAACAAGAAAAAAAGTATCATTACATACCCCGTAGATTTTGTAAATTTAATAGCGCAATACATTTTTAGCGCGTTAAAAACACCGATAATTAAAGTTTCTAGAAAATACACAAAAAGAATACTTAACGGACTAGCTTTACCAATGTATAAAAGAAATAAAAGGTAAATAGAACTTAGCCATATGAAGGCATTTTGTGGCGTTGGATAAAATATATTTTTTAGCATACCTGTTTTTAGAATTGTAAAAATGCAACACTTTTCTAAAAATTGATATACGTCAAATGCCGTATTTTAAAAATGGATAAACGGTAATTGTTGTGTAATTTTTGCCTTCTTTTCTTCTAAATTTTTTAGAAATTGCTGATACTGATCTGTGTTTTCTTGAAAAGGTCTGTGTAAAATTCCTTTCTGAATGATATCAATTTCTTTCATTGTTACAGCTGTTTTTTCATCAAACCAAACATCCGTAAATTTTTGCCAAATGTAATTAATAGCCGTTTTATTTGGATGAATCATATCTTCTGCATAAAAACGATAATCACGTAATTCATCCATCATAATTTCATAACTAGGAAAATAATAGGTGTTATTTCGGGCGTCTATAACTTGATGAATTGCAGTAATTAAATGCGATTTACTTTGCGTGTTTTCTATAAATCCATCTTTTAAATGTCTAATTGGCGAAACTGTAAAAAGCACGTTTATATTTGTATTTACTGATTTTAAAAGCACAATTATGGCTTCTAAACTTTCCGTAATTTCATCAACTGTTAAGAGTTCTTTTAAGAATTTTTTCTGCGGAATTTTATGACAATTTGCAACAACAGTGTCTGTTTCTATAAAACGATACACCCAAGAAGTACCAAGCGTAATTATAATATGTGATGCTTCTTTTATTTTTTTGTTTGTTGCTAAAATTGTTGAATTTAAACTTGCTAAAAGATCATTTTTATTTGATGAACTTAAGCTAGAATGTGCATCAAAAGAATGCCAAATTTCATTTTGGAAGATAAAATCTTCAGTTGAATATTCTTTTTCATTAATGGCATTTGTAATTAAATTTTCAATTGCTTTTGGATGAAACAGAATTCCAAACGGATTTTGAGTAGCTTGAAATTTAAAGTAGCTTAATTTATGTCCAATATTTTCTGAAAAGCAAGAACCTAACATCAATATTTTAGATTGATAATCGATTAGATTTCTAGTTTCTTTTTTTATCGGAAGTTGCGTTTGAAGCTTCATAAAATAATTGTTAATTCGAATGTAAAATTTGATTAAAATGTATTCAATTCTTCAATAATTTGATGAAAACTCGGGCGTAATTTAACTTCTGATACGGTACAATCAGCAATTAGTTTTTGCCATTTTTTTAGAAACTGATTTTTGCTTTCGTTTACAGGAACTACACTGAATAAATCTTCTAATAAACAACCAAATGCTCTTATTTCAACACGTTCAATATTTTGAGAGAGGTTTGAATTTACATCATAAAAAGATGCCGCGCCAAAATCGCCAAAAAGGCAATCTGCTGTTTCGTTTATTAAGATATTGTGCGCATAAAGATCTCCGTGATTAATTCCTTTACGATGTAGTTGAGCACAAACGGAAGCGATACTTTTAGCAATTTTTAGGATTTCTTTTTCAGTAAAAACCGTTTTTTCATCAAAAACATCTCGTGTACAAGTTTCTAAACTTGGCGGATTTCCTAAATTTAGATAAGTAGGAGAAATGAGTTTCATTATTAATCCACTCTTATTGTTAGGGTGATTTTTAACTTTCCCTAAAATTTGGATTAAATTTTCATGAAAACCACTTGAAATAGATATTTCCATTTCATCCTCTGGCAATCCATCACTCGTCATGCTTCCTTTAAAAACTTTGATGGCAACCTCTTCTTTTTTTGATTTCCAGCTTGCTTTCGATATCAAACCAGAAGCACCTTCACCTAATATTTCTTTTATTGAGAAATCATGCCAATCAAAAGAGTCAATATTTGTGTTTGTTTCAGTCTGATGAGAAATAGGATTTCCTCCAAAAGCAATCCAAGATAATTTAGGCATTTCAAACAACCAATTAGGAATCGATTTTAGGTTGTTTGCAGAAATTCTTAGGAGTTCTAAATTTACGCAATTACTCATTTCTGATGGTAATTCTTCAATTTGATTGCCAGCTATGGTACATTTTTGAAGATGTACACAATCACCAATACTTTTAGGTATTTTTTTTATTTTATTATTCGTTAAAATCAGCCATTTTAACATGGGCGGAAAAGCATTTTCTGGCACTGTTTTCAGTTGGTTGGATTTAAATCCAATCATATTTAGAAGCGGTAATTCCTTTAGTATTAAAGGGAATTCTGTGAATTGATTCCGTTCGAAAAATATAATTTTTAAGTTCTTTAGTTTAGAAATACTATCAGGTAATTCTGATAATTGATTGTCTGATAAATCTAAAATTTCTAAAGTTTCTGAAAGTGATAGTATTTCGTTTGGAAATTGCTTTAAATCGCAAGCTAATTTTAATCTTTTTGATCCAATTAAACTTCCTGATTTTAGTTCTTCTAAAGTGTGTGTCATGTTCTTATAATAGTTTACAAATATAACTATTATAGATTTTGATGAAGATGAAAATCAATAAAAGCATTTTTTAATTGATTATAAGAAATGATTTTTTTTAAAGAAATTACATAGTAATAAATTGATATTTTTTCTATTAAATAGCTTTAAGATAGCACATTATATTCTTTTAATTGTGATGCTAAAAGAATACAATGCGCTCATTTAAATATCGTGTGTTTTACACCAAATAATCTTGTGCTCTTTCTAAAGCTTTCGGAATTCCGCCAGGGTTTTTACCTCCTGCTGTCGCGTAGAAATTTTGGCCACCACCACCACCGTGAATTAATTTACCTAATTCTCTAACAACTTTTCCAGCATCATAACCACGCTCATTTGCTAATTCTTTAGAAATATAACAAGTTAACATTGCTTTGTCTTTTTTCTCTGAAGAAGCAAAGAGTAAGAATAAATTTTTGTGTTCTTTCCCAATTGCAAAAGCAAGATTTTTAATTCCGTTTTGGTCTAAATCTATTTTAGTTGCTAAAAAAAGTACACCATTAATTTCTTGCAATTGATTTTTTAAATCGCCCGTTAAATTTTGTGCTTTGTCTTTTAGTAATTGGTCAACTTGTTTTTTAAGAGATGAGTTTTCATCAATTAAATTCGTTACTGCTTTTACAGGGTCGTTTGCATTATTTAAAAGGTCTTTCACTTCAAACAAAGTTCTGTTATTATCAAAATAAAAATCTTTTACAGCATCATTTGTAATCGCTTCAATTCTTCTAATTCCTGCGGCAACTGCGCCTTCAGATTTTATTTTAAAATGCCAAATATCACTTGTGTTTTTTACGTGAGTTCCTCCACAAAGCTCAATAGATTGTCCAAATTTAATAGCTCTAACTGTATCGCCATATTTTTCGCCAAACAATGCCATAGCGCCTTCATCTATTGCTTGTTGCATTGGTATATTTCTTTTTTCGATTAAAGGAAGTTTACCATCAATTCGTCTGTTTACAAAATTT